>MAAC01020180.1_pt1 | contig 18737 bp, 13 predicted proteins | sample 1115981 | NCBI WGS metagenome assembly MAAC01 (sample SAMN04961126, study PRJNA320927) | seawater metagenome | isolation source: sample BD02T64 sea water enriched with oil for 64 days | place: USA:Gulf of Mexico | collected 2013-07-27
TTAGCTTATGTATTAATTAAAGTGACGGGTGTTGACCGTGAAGTAATTGAAAAATGGTTATATGTGATTATCGCTATGGCGCTTATCTCAGGTATTTTAGGTACTGGCCATCATTTCTACTGGTTAATGACACCTGAATATTGGCAGTGGGTTGGTTCTATCTTCTCAGCGCTTGAGCCATTACCTTTCTTCGCGATGGTGTTATATGCCTTTAATATGGTTAACCGTCGTCGTCGTGAACATCCTAACAAAGCTGCAACATTATGGGCGTTAGGTACAGCGGTTATGTCTTTCTTAGGTGCTGGTGTTTGGGGCTTCTTACATACGCTTTCTTTTGTAAACTATTATACTCATGGTTCACAAATAACGGCTGCTCACGGTCACATGGCTTTCTATGGTGCTTACGCCATGATAGTAATGACCATTATGTCTTATGCTATGCCTAAGTTACGTGGTATTGGCGAAGCAAACTGCAATAAAGCACAAGTTGTTGAAATGTGGGGCTTCTGGTTAATGACAGTGGCGATGGTATTTATCACCTTATTCTTAACAGGTGCTGGTATCTTACAAGTTTGGTTACAACGTTTACCTGAGTCAGGTGAAGCATTAAGCTTTATGGCAACTCAAGACAAGCTAGCTATTTTTTACTGGTTACGTGAAATTGCCGGGGTAATATTCTTACTGGGTTTAATTGCTTATATTTCTAGTTTCTTTGTAACAGAAGAAAAAGCAAAAGCTTAAAGTACATTACGAGTTACGAAAATAACACTCGATAATAATGTTTTTGTGACTCGTTGCTTTTCTTACTCGAAACTGAGTTTAGTAGCGAACTAATCGTTAAGAATATAAGACAAACCATAAACAAAAGCCGCGAAATCTACTTCGCGGTTTTTTTATGCTAAAAATTTATGTTTGCCTATACTGAAGGAAAATAATTGTTTTTATTTCGATCTGCTTGATTTCATAACAGATAGTTTATTATTATGAACAACTGGTCGGATGTCATTTATTCATATTTTGCAGAGTTGTTATTTATGCTGGTTAAAGTCAAAGTTTTAAAAGTTGCTCATAAAGTTATCATTGGTTTTGCGGTGATTTTGTTATTGCTGTTCTTCTCTAGTATTAGCTCTGTGGGTATTTTAAGTGATATAAAAGCGGCAACGGCCAAGGTAGATGACTTTGCTTTACCGATACAAAATTATGCCAATACGGTGCAAAAACAGTTGTTAAAGCAAGCAAAATCATCTTCTTTCATTCCTACTTCAGGCTCTGAGGGTGACCTTGAGCAGTTAATGAGTTCATTTACTCAACAAGGAAAAATTTTAGTTGAGCAGAAAAAACTCATTGAAAAAATGCTCTATGCTTTTCCTAATATTGATAATTTAACTAGTTTCAACCTAACTTATCAGCAATATACTGATGCAGTTACGGCAATGTTCTCCCATCGCAGTGCTGAAATAAAACAAACACAAGTTTTTATTGAACAGTTAAAAATATTGGATGATATTTTTTATGAAGCGGGTGCTGTGCTTGGTGATCTAAGTTATTTAGAGGACCCTGATAATCAAGGGCAGGTAGATAGAATTGTTGGCTCTGCCAGTCAGGTTGAGGGCTTTATTTTTAATTTAACCGATGCCACTAAGACTGTTTTATCGATAAACACTATTGCTGAAGTTGAGGAGTCACAGCAGACTATTGAATTTGCGATGAGTAATGTTGAGCAGTATTCCGTTTTTCTAATCAATTTAGGCAAAGAATATAATACCGATGGTTTAATTGAACAATTTGTTGATGAATTCGACAAGGCGCAAAAAATGTTACGTGGTGAAGGCAATTTATTTTCCCTAAAAATAGCGCAACTTGAAGAAAGAAATGCCCTCAACGCCGCCTTTAATGATTCTGAGCAATATATTCAAGCCTCAATAGAGGCTATTGATATATTCTTGCAAGCGGCAAGTAAAAACTTATCAACCTTGCAAGCGAACATTTTTGATAACGTTGAGCAGGGGAATTTAGAAACCCTGATCATTTTTGTGGTTTTATTCGTCACAGGTTTGGGCATTGCGCTTACGACAATTAAAGCCATGATCGGCCCTTTAAAAGGCATTAATAAGGTCTTATCACAAATAGCAAAAGGCGATTTATCTCGTCAATTGACGGTGCGCTCAGAAGACGAATACGGTGAACTCTCTAAAAATGTCAATTTAGTTGTTGCCGATTTAAGAAGCTTAATTAGTAATATTTCTGACAACACCCATTTGTTGAATGATGCTGCCGAACAGTCCAGTGAAAAAATAGCACAAGTGACCGATTCTTTAGCAATACAAAAGCAAACCATTGAACAGGTGACACTGCAAACCGATGAATTAGGGCAAAGTGCCGATCATATTTTAGCCAAAGCCAATGATGCGGAAGAAAAAATGTCTAGCGCCTTGAGCCAAAGTGGTGAGCTTGAGCAAACAGCCAATACTACTAATGAACGTATGCAAAACTTAGTGACTATGTTGGATAATACTTCGGATGTGATGACAGTATTACAGCAAGAGTCTACCAATATCAGTGGTATTTTAGATACAATTCGCGGCATCTCAGACCAAACAAATTTACTGGCACTCAATGCGGCTATTGAAGCAGCACGGGCAGGGGAGGCTGGCCGAGGTTTTGCTGTCGTTGCTGATGAAGTACGCTCATTAGCGAGCAGAACACAAGAATCGGCGAGTGAAATTCAAACCATGATTGAGTCATTACAAAGCCAAACAGAAAAAGCGGTTTTGGATATTAGTCAAGGTAAAGATGAAGCTAATAACTGTCAAGATCATACTAAACAACTATTAAAAACCTTACTGCTAATTACCGGCGCCATTGAGCAAATGTATGAAATGAGCAGTGATATTTCACAATCGGCCACGCAACAAAATAGTTTAAGTAACGATATTAACCAAAGCATTCAAGACGTGGTTCATTTAAGTCAGCAAAGTAGCGATAAGTCGTCATCAACATTAACCTATAGTAATCAAGTCGCAGAATTAGCGGCTAAGTTAGATGACTCTATAGGCACTTTTAAAGTCTCTTAATTAATTGTTCAATCATAAAAGACTCAGGAGGGCAGTATCAATAAACAGCACCAATACAGCATAGTTGGTGTGGTTATTTAGCTAACAATCGCTTAAATAATAACTTTTTAATGCTCTTTGTGGGCGCTGCTGCTATGGCTAGTTCAGCGTGCTTCTGTCCTCGGCTTACTTCACCGCTACGAAAAAGTAAATCAGCTTGCACTGCATACCAGTAATAACAGCGATCAAGCCAAGCAGGGATATCACTAGACTCTAATATCACTAAGCCCGCTTGAGGACTTTGCCATTGTGCTGTCGCTATGGCACGATTTAAAAGGTGAATTGGTGAAGGTGAGATGCGATGTAATAACTCATAAGCGGCAATGATTTTTTCCCACTTTGTTTGCTCAAATGATGGTGACAGACAATGCTCAGCAGCAATACCTGCTTCTACATGATAGCGCGAAATAGTATTGCCATTGGCTGACTGTGCTAAAAAAGCCATTGCCATGGATATTTGCTCTTTGTTCCATTGGTCACGGTTTTGTTGCTCTAGTAAAAGCAATACGCCAACATTATCTTGTCTGCTATTAATTCGAGCGAGATGAAAATACATTAATGCTAATAATGCATAGCTATCAGGTACATCACCAAATTGACTAGCGACTAGTAACTTTGTTAAGCGAATGGCTTCTTCGCATAAATCTCGCCGAATTGCTGTTTCAGTATGCGAGGACAAATAGCCTTCGGTAAATATTAAGTATAATATACTTTGCACTAAAGGTAGCCGGGCAGATATGTCATTATTTGACAGCATCTCTAGCTCAAGTGTCTGACTTTTCAGGTGTTGCTTGGCGCGACTGAGGCGCTTATACGCATTGGCCTCACTGATGAATAATCTAAGTGCAACTTCTCTAATGCTGAAACCGCATAAACTTTTAAGGATAAAAACCAATTGAGACTCGACAGGCACGCTGTCGTTGCAGGCGACAAATAACATGCGCAGCATTGAGTCGCTCATTTCACTAGCAAAGGGTATATCTTTATGCTCTAGTGTTTCGCCTGTTGTAGAGTAATGCTCCGCTAATAAAACGCTTTTACGTTGTGTTGATTTTAGCTCAGAAAGCAGGTAACGATAGGCAACTTGATATAGCCAAGCTGATGGTGAACTTGGCGTTTCTCCTTTACGCCAGCACTCTAACGCTTGAGCCATTGCCCATTGTATCGCATCTTCAATGCTGTCTAGGTATTGCACCCCAATTCGCCGCACCAATAACGCCACAAGTTTACCGTACTCGTGGCGAAATAAGTGTTCTACTTGTTTTTGATAGCTCAAGGGGTAAAAATTTCTCTGATTTCTATACTGGTTCCGGTATTGGCAACCATGGGGCTTGCTTTAATTACGGCTATGGCTTCCTCTAAGGTTGCTGCGGTTAGCATCATATAACCACCAATAATTTCTTTAAGTTCAATAAAGGGGCCATCATTCACACCTTCGTGTCGAACAACGCTACCCGTCGCGGCTAATTTATTGCCCATATCGAGAATATTATCAGCAAACTTTTGCTGCCAAGCTTGATATTTAGCATATTGCAGCTCCATTTCTGATGGCGATGGCTTTGCACAGCCACCAGTGCTGCTGCGTAATAGGCATATATAGGTATTATCTTTCATGTCTTACTCCGTTAATAATAGTTTTTTGTCAGCAACTTATTTTGTTGACATAGTTATTGCATTCACATAGTTATAACGTATCAGCCAAAGTGTTTTGGACAGATAAACAAAAAAAGTTTATCTGATAGAATAAAACTAACAACCATTCGAATATGTTTAAATAAGCCAATGGTTAAAATATAGCCACAAAAATAAAGTGTATAGATAAAACTCATTTTATAAAATAATTATTAGGAATAATATGAAACGTGTAGTGCTTTATAGCATGGACAAATGCCCTCATTGTCAAACTGCTAAGCGATATTTGGAGGAGCAGAATATCCCTTATCGTTTATGCAATGTACAAAGTCCAAAGGGGAGAAAAGAATTTGCGGCAACAGGGTTGAGAGGGGTACCAATATTGAAAGTTGGTGAGCAATTACTTAATGGTTTTTCTATAAAAGGCTTCAATAAATTATTTAAGCATTAGCGCACAGTTAATGCGAAGAGCAAGATAACCCGTTGTTTAAAAAACTAGCGATTGACATCGTCACAAAGCTTATTTATGTTAGAGTAAATTAGCCGCCTAAATTTTTATTTTTGCTGTGTTTTTAGGGAAGAATCGCTTTGTTGTTTGCCTTTAGAGCCATATTATTTTTTATTATCATTTGTACTAGCGTTGCTCTTAGTGCTAGAACAGTGGGTGATCTTTCGACGCTAAAAAATATGAATCATGAGTTGAATCAACAGCCTTGGCAAACGTATAAAAAAATTCAAACTCAAGCAAAGAACATAGCGGATATGTCAATCACCTATAAACTCTGGTGGTTACTACGCAAAGCGCAAGCTGAAAATTTATTGTTTTTACTTGATGAATTTCAGCAAACCGTTGCCACAGCACAAAAGCTTATTGATGCCAAAACCCCAGTGCGACTTGCGATACAATTTAAAATTTATAACGGTATTATTTATCAGCGCCAAGGGAAATATAAGCAGGCACAAGATTTTCTTAATACGGCTAAACTGGTCGCAGAAAAAAATAATTTCACCCACTTAGTTGTACAAGCAAAACAAGAGTTAGCCTATACCCGCAGTTTAACCGAGCCTTATGAATTATCACTGACAGAGTTACAACAAGCTTATGTTGAGGCTTTTGCTTTATCAGACGATTATTTGATTGCTAAAATTAATGAAGTTTATGGGGCTATCTATGGTTATATGGACGATTATGAAAAATCTATTGAATATTATCAGAAGGCATTAACGAGCTATCAACAACTGGGTTACCCTTCAGATATTGCCGAAGCGATTAATGGCTTGTCGGCTACTTATCGTTACTGGAAGAAATATGATCTTGCCATAGAGTATTATCAGCGCTATCAAAAAGCGATTGAGTTTAGCCCTAACAATATTGATGGAAAATTTTATGCCGCTTATGGTATTGCTATGAGTCAGGCGGAGCAAGGTGATTGCGTTAAAGCCTTGGTTTCTCTTGATAAGGCAATTAAGCTTGATGGTTTGATTGACTATCAGGCCGAGCTTTATAAGCGTAAAGCACAATGCTTGATAGTTGTTAATCAAATAGAAGCCGCACAAAAGGCACTGGGTCATGCGGCTGATATTTTTGTGCAAATGCCGGAGCTACTAGGTACTCGTTGGCAAATTGAAGTGATAAAAATACGTGCTGAATTGGCACAAGCTAAGGGGAATAGTAGTCAAGCCTATCAATTGCTTAAAAGTTATAATCAAAGCCAAGTGGCGTTACTTGAAAAGAATTCGGCTGATCGTTTACTACGGGTTCGGGGGGCGTTAGAGCACGAGCGTCAAAATGTAGAAATATCCTTGTTGCAACAAAGGGCCAAAGTACAAAGCTTGCAATTTGAACAAGAAAAACAGAAAAACAGCAATCAAACTTATCTTATCATTTTTAGTCTTTTACTCTTTATAGCGGCACTCATCTTTGTGTTTTTTCAGCGCCAACATAATAAGGAGTTATTAGCGCTTTCAATTAGAGACTCCCTCTCTGGTTTATTTAATCGCCGTTATGTCTTTAATTTTTTAAGTAAACTGGTTAAGACAATTAATGTGGAGAAAAATCAAGTATCTATCATAGTGATTGATATTGATGATTTTAAGCAAGTTAATGATCAATATGGTCATCCTTTTGGCGATTATGTTATTAGTGAAATAGCTAAAATTGGTCAAGAAACGTTACGGGTGGATGATATAATGGGCCGCGTAGGCGGTGAAGAGTTTTTATGTGTATTGCCAAGGCTTGATACCATGCAATGCTTACAAATAGCTAGGCGTTTGGTAAAAAATGTTAACAGTTGTGACTTTATTATTAACCCGCACGCCAGTGAAAAGAAAACCATGAATATCACCATCAGTGCTGGTGTGGCAACGACATCGGCAGAGGTTGATGATTCAGCCCAATTGTATTTACAAGCAGACAAAGCCCTTTACCAAGCCAAAAATAACGGTAAAAATTGCGCTGTGCAATACCGTCCTTATATGATGCATTCATATCAACATGACTACGATATGACGCCAGCATTTCATGAAGACCATTAGTTTATTGCCAACGTTCCCTTTGGCGCAGACATTGTTATTTCAACAAGCAATAATTTTATTGCAAAACTATCTGCAATCTTTAGGTTATCGAGCTCAAATTCATTTTGAGTTAGAAGGTTGCTATCAAGTTGATAGTGCAGTGGGTTCTAAAGAGCGGACACTTGATTATACCGCCATCAATCAGCACTTACGCCAATTAGACATTGATGGTGAAATTGTTGCCGAATATTGGCGTAATCAGTGGGAATATGTTTCGTTATTTAATGGTCAAACACCCTTAAAAGAAGCGTGTAACTTATCGACAGTGATCGAAAAAATACCACAACTTTTTCCGCGCTTGTATGCCGCAGAAGGGGTTAACAAAGCGCTCATTCAGCCCGTGGTGTGGTGCGGAGATAAAGGTAAGTTGGCTGATGGCTCGGGGCAAATCTTTAGCCATGATACTCGTGCGGTACATATTCCCAATGCTGTACAGCTAAATGTTAGTGTTTTAAATAGTAAAGGCGAAAACCTTATCGCCAGCCACGGTTTTGGCGAGTATTTACAACAATGTTTTTTACAAACTAGCTTAGCATGCTGTTTACTTTATTTACCTGAAGAGGCGGCTTTTGAGCGTTTAGCGCTTAAAACTCGTTATGGTTTGGCGCAAGAATTATGCTCTCCCATTGATATTTCGGGTGGGCATCAAGGTAGCGTGGCTTTGTATAAAAAACTGGGTAAACATAATCAAAAAATGGGTGCAGAGCCGCTATTATATGATCAACATCATCGTGTCTTGTCTGTGGCACATAATTGGCAAAAAACGGCTCGTATAGAACATAGATTAGGAGCCTCAAGCGTCAGTTATAATCCTTACATTAATGTTATTTATGGCTTACTCAATATTGTTGATGCCGTACATGCTTATCAGCAAAATAATTTGTTAATCGACAAAGTATTTACTGACACTGCGTTACCAATAAGTTTATATAACCATGGGCAAGAGCTTGGCGCTATTGAATTGTTTCAACAAAGCACTTGGTTTAGCCATAGCCTTAATGAAGTACAAGAAAAATATAATCGCTTGAAATCAATGCCAGCCCTTGACTGCACTAGGCAATTAGGCGATAAAATAAAACAAGCCATACTAGCCAGTTATCACCTTGTGTTAGCTAACTAAGCGCGCAAAGCAATAATAAAGTAACAATACCAATAAGTAAGTAATTGATTTATGGATGTCAGTAATAAAAAGTTAACTAAACCGCCACGGCTAAACGGCAAAAGTATTAGTGATAAAAGGCAAGAATTAAAACATTACTGCCAGCAAACATGGGCGGAATATGAAGCCTTGTTTGCGCTGATTAATGACGATAAGGCTTATTATTTAAGGCCTGAACAGCTGCGTCACCCACTTATTTTTTATTATGGTCATACGGCTACCTTTTATATCAATAAACTGCTGTTGGGAAAGTTTATTAACCAACGTATTAATGGCAAGTTAGAAGCTATTTGTGCTGTTGGTGTTGATGAAATGAGCTGGGATGATCTTAACAGTGAACATTATGATTGGCCCAGTGTTGATGAAGTTCGCGCTTATCGAAAACAAGTATTAGTGCTGATTGAAGAGCTCATTGATACGATGGAGTTATCTTTGCCTATTAAGCAAGACTCATTAGCTTGGATTATTTTAATGGGCTGTGAGCATGAGCGTATTCATATAGAAACCTCCTCCGTTATTATGCGCATGCTACCTTTAACGTATTTAACCGCCAATGAATCTTGGCCAACGTGCCCAGAAGTAGGCATCGCCCCTAACAATGAGCTAATTAACCTTAATGGAAAAAACATTGTTTTTGGTAAACCCGAAGACGATGATACTTTTGGTTGGGATAACGAATACGGCCACGATGAAATTACCTTAGCGAGTTTTGCTACCAGTAAGTACTTAGTGTCTAATCAAGAATATTTGGCCTTTGTTGAGGCAAGCGGCTATCAAAAATCTCAGTTTTGGACAGAAGAAGGGCAGCAATGGTTAGCCTTTACTAAAGCGACAATGCCGCGCTTTTGGCATAAGAAAACCGCAGCTAACGGCAGTCAGGCGTATTATCAACGTAACTTGCTTAATGAAATATTATTGCCACTGAATTGGCCTGTTGAAGTAAATTATCTTGAAGCTAAAGCATTTTGCAACTGGAAAAATACTTGTGCAGATACAGAATATATTCGCTTGCCAACCGAGAGTGAGTGGTTGTGTATGCGTGAGCAGCTTAGTGGTGATTTAGTCAATTGGGACAAAGCGCCAGGCAATATCAATTTAGCTTTTTATGCGTCATCTTGCCCGGTTGATAAATTTGAGCAAGGGGCTGGTTTATACGATATTGTTGGCAACGTTTGGCAATGGACAGAATCGAGTATTGACGGTTTTCAGGGCTTTGAAGTTCATCCTTTATATGATGATTTTTCTACACCAACCTTTGATGGTAAGCATAACTTAATTAAAGGGGGGTCTTGGGTTTCAACAGGTAACGAAGCCATAAAGCACTCTCGTTATGCGTTTAGACGGCATTTTTTTCAGCACGCAGGCTTTCGCTATGTACAAAGTCAGCAGCAACAATTACCAAATTTAGCAGCCAACCATTACGAAACCAATGTGGATATTTGTCGTCAGCTGCATGCACACTATGGTGCCAATAGAGCTGCTATGCCTTTAGCGGCTAAAAATTATAGTCAGCAAATTGCTGAGCAAGTATTAGCTTGTGTTGATAAATATGAAATTGCCCAGCAAAAGTGTCTTGATTTAGGTTGTAGTGTTGGCCGGACAAGCTTTATATTAGCGCAACATTTTACTCACCTTGATGGCGTGGACTTTTCTGCAGGCTATATTCGACACGGTGTTAATTTACAACAAGGTAAATCAATTCGTTATACGCTTGAAAATGAAGGCGATATTATTGATTTTCATGAGGTTAAGTTAAGCGATGTTGACTTACCTAGCGGTGAAAATATTCACTTTAGCCAAGGTGATGCCAGTAATCTAAAAAGTATTTTAAGTGGCTATGACGTTATTCTTGCCCAGCACATACTAGAGCAAAGTTATAATCCCCGTTTGTTTTTGCAAAACATACAGCAACGATTAAATGCTAATGGCTTATTGATTGTTGTTTCTAATTATCACTTTACTGAGCAGCAAGCGGATAAAAATACTTGGCTAGGCGGCGTTAAAATCAATGGTGAAAATGTGACTGGCTTTGAGGGGATATCTGCTATTCTCGCAGCCAATTTTACTCTACTCGATCAGCAGCAATTAACCCGTGCTCTGAAAGTTAACCGTCGCAACTTTGAATTGTCATTTCCACATTTAACGGTGTGGCAATTAAAATAAAGCCACACTTGTCCCCATTACTGCTTACGCTCAGGATGAGTAGTTTTAATATCTGCTTATCCTAACACCTGTCAAAGAGTGCACCAAATAAAATCTTAAGGTTAATTGCTTGGGCTATTTTGGTGCATTGTTCTTGTTGTATAAATCATTTCAATATGCAAGGTGCTGATAAATAATGATTAATTATTTTGGCACATGAATTGTACTATAGATTGTATATTTCAAATACAACTATAAATAGAGGTCTACAATGAAAATAGTTAACGCAATTATTAAACCGTTTAAGCTAGATGATGTTCGTGAAGCCATTTCTGAAATTGGCGTAGAAGGTATTACGGTCAGTGAAGTGAAAGGTTTTGGTCGTCAAAAAGGTCATACAGAGCTATATCGTGGTGCTGAGTATCAAGTAGACTTCTTACCAAAAGTGAAATTAGAGATTGCGGTAAACGATGATATTGTTGATCGTTTAGTTGAAACAATTACTAAAGCGGCTTACACAGGTAAAATTGGCGATGGTAAAATCTTTGTTTATAACCTCGAACAAGCCATTCGTATTCGTACTGGTGAGTCTGATTCAGAAGCACTTTAGTAATATCCATCTTGTTGATGTATACCCAATTTAGCTGTTAAAAGTACTCGTTGATTAACGTCAATTCCGTGCTACTTCCTTTAAATTGAACAATACAGCTTAAAGCTGAATAATTATAAATATATATAAAGTAGGATATAACAATGGAACAAAATATTTTTCAACTTCAATACGCGTTAGACACCTTTTATTTTCTTATTTGTGGTGCGCTAGTTATGTGGATGGCTGCGGGCTTTTCAATGCTAGAAGCCGGCCTTGTTCGTGCTAAAAATACCACAGAAATACTGACTAAAAACGTCGCTCTTTACGCAATCGCCTGTATTATGTACCTAGTGGTTGGCTATGACATTATGTATGGCGGTGGCGTATTCTTAAACGGCATTGGTTTAGATGGTGCCGCAGATGCAGATGCGCTTGTTGGTGCTGTTTTAGCTGAATCGGCTGAAGCAGGATTTGGTGGTGATGCCGTTTATTCAAATGCTTCTGACTTTTTCTTCCAAGTAGTTTTTGTGGCAACGGCTATGTCTATTGTTTCAGGCGCAGTTGCTGAGCGTATGAAATTATGGGCTTTCTTAGCTTTTACTGTAGTATTAACGGGTTTCATCTATCCTATGGAAGGTGCTTGGACTTGGAACGGTGAGTCTGTATTTGGCCTTTACACTTTAGGTGACCTTGGTTTCTCTGACTTTGCTGGTTCTGGTATTGTTCACATGGCTGGTGCTTCTGCGGCATTAGCTGGTGTGTTATTACTAGGTGCTCGTAAGGGTAAATATACCAAAGACGGCAAAGTGAACGCTATTCCTGGTGCTAACTTACCTATGGCTACGTTAGGTACATTCATTTTATGGATGGGTTGGTTTGGTTTTAACGGTGGTTCAGTACTTAAGCTTGCTGATATTAACAGTGCCAACTCTGTTGCCATGGTCTTTTTAAATACCAATGCTGCCGCTGCCGCAGGTGCTATTGCCGCGTTAGTTTTTGCTAAAATATTATTTAAGAAAGCAGATTTAACCATGACTTTAAACGGTGCTTTAGCGGGTCTTGTTGCCATTACTGCTGAGCCATCAACACCTTCACCATTACAAGCGACCATTTTTGGTGCTATTGCTGGTGTTATTGTGGTGCTATCAATTCTTGCGCTTGATAAAGTTAAGATTGATGATCCCGTAGGTGCTATCTCGGTACATGGTGTGGTTGGTTTATTTGGCTTACTTATCGTACCTTTAACTAACTCAGGTGCTAGTTTTAGTGGCCAGTTAATTGGTGCGGCAACTATCTTTGTTTGGGTATTTAGTACTAGTTTTGTTGTTTGGTTTGCGCTGAAGAAAATCATCGGTATTCGTGTTAGTGCTGAAGATGAATATGAAGGTGTCGATCAAGCTGACTGTGGTATGGAAGCTTACCCAGAGTTTACTCGCGGTTAATAGCCCTTGATATTAAGAGTGCTAGATAATAGTACTCTTAACAAAACACTCAAGTTTTAATTTAAAAAGCAGCGATTTCGCTGCTTTTTTATTGATTAGCTTTTAAAGATGAGCTTTCTTATTGACAGAGGCAGTAAACAAAGTACGGTAAGCCAAATAAAAGCACCACCACTACTACTTGACTCTGTTTCTGTTTCTTCTTCTGTTACTAGCAAGGTGTTTTTTATCGGATTTAAATCAGCATCTGTCACTGCCGATGAATCAATGATGATGATTTGGTTAATCACGACAAAGTTATCAATACTGGGTGTACTTTGCTCAGTACAGTTTTGGCTGCTGTAATCAACCATGGGAATGTCTTGGCAAAGCGTTAAACCAGCAATTTTTTCAACGACAGTCATACCATCACCAATGACTTGGCCAAACACAGTAAAACCTTCATTTTGTAAGTCTAAATTACTAGCATTATTGGCTAAATTAAAAAACCATTGATCGGTAGCGCTATCAGGATTGCCAGCAACCTTCGCCATGGCAATGGTGCCTTTAACGTTGGAATATATAGGCTCATTTACTACCGCCGCGTTTACGTCAAGGCGTGTTAAAGGCCAGTCACCTGCAAACGTAAACCCGCCACCTTGCACAACAAAGTCAGGCGCAACACGGTGTATCATTGACGTCGTGTAGTGTTGTTCATCGACATATTGTAGAAAGTTTTCAACGGTTCTTGGTGTAGTTTGATCAAATAAATTAACTTGAATATTACCTTCAGAAGTCTGAAATTCAACAATAGTGGCATTAACTGAGCAGGTGAAGCTTAATAAAAACACACTGGCACTTAACATTTTTTTTAGCATTATTTATCGCATTTAATAGAGGGGATTACCGCATAATAAAGTGAGTTAGCGGGTAATTCAACCGCGAATATACTGAATTGCTAGGCAGTAACATTTATGGCCAAGTTACTTTAGATGCAGTAAGTAATTTAAGTTCTTTTTATCATCGTTAAATGGTATAAATTAGAGTTATCTACTTGCTTTTGCAATGGATGTTGCGCATGGCATAACTATATATAATTCGATATAATTCGATATAATTCGGCTCAGGTTCAGTTAAGGTCTTTATATGCCTCGTTTATTGCTGCTGGTGTTTTTATTTTCTGTTGAGTTATTGGCTCAGTCGGAAGATGTCGCTATGCAACTAGCAAAAATAGCGCAGCAGAACAATAAAGCTGAAGCAGTTCAGCAAATCAATCAATTACTCAGTCAACAGAACTTAACCGCATTACAACGCGTTGACGCCTTGTTATTGCAAAGTCGAAGCTACCTATCTTTAAATGATCTTGAGCAAGCCATGCTTGTCAGCCAAAAAGCGAATAATATTGCTACTGACAAACAGTTATTTAAACAACAAGCCATGGCAAATAAATCACAAGGTATTATTGCCTATTACCAAGGTTACTACAAAAGATCGTTAAACTTCTATCAAGCATCACTGCATTATTTTCAAAATCTAGCTCAGGTAAAAGCCAAAAAAGCAATCATTGCAACCGCGATAGCTAAAGCAAACTTATTAAATAATATTGCGCTAGTGCAAACGGCACAAGGGGATGCTATTGCCGCTTTAATCAGTTATCAACAAGCAGAGCCCCTTTATCAGCGCTATGGTGATGACATCGATAAAATTGATGTTCGGTATAATATTGCCACCTTGTATACTAGCTTACGTCGTTTTGACTTGGCGATTAGTATGTTTAAAGAGGTGATTAATAAGAGGACGGCACTAGGTGATGAATACGGGGTCGCGAAAGCCACCGCAGATTTAGGCGTTGCCTATAAATATTCAGGGCAATATCAACAAGCAAAACAATATAACTTAACGGCATTGCATTATTTTCAACAACACGGTCATAAGTATGATATTGCTTCACAGTTACATAATATTGCCGAAGTTTATTATGAATTAGGGCAAGTGGATAAAGCGCTTATTTATGCCAGCCAAGGGGCTGAACTAAGTAAAGAGCTTGGCCATCAAAAAGCTCACGCAGGTAGTTTAAATGCATTAGCTAAAACGTACTTCTATCAAGGTGATATTAAGCAAGCCTTTAACTATTTTCAGCAATCAAATACCATCGCGGTGAAAATGGGCTATCAAGAGTTAATCAATGAAAACTTAGGTTTACAGACCTTAATTTATGCCGTTGAGGGCAAAACCGCACAAGCATTACAATCTCAGTTAACCTATAACAATAGGCGTCTTAAACAAGCTAATGAAACCTTGAATGAGCAATTAGCACGTTTTGAATCAGATCAATTAAGTCAGCAAGTTGAACGTTTACAGCAAAACACCAAATTAAAACAGTTACAAAGTGTTAAGGCTAGCCAGCAACGTGATTTTATTATTATTGGTGTTATTTTAATCTTGATTGTTGTGTTCTTAGGCTACCGTCGTTATTTAGAAAGCCAATTAACGAAAAGCTTAGAAGTACGAGTAAAGCAGCGCACCGAAGCACTGGAATTTTTAACGCAAGAGTTACAGCAAGCAAATCAAATTAAAAGCCAGTTTTTGGCCAATATGAGTCATGAAATTAGAACGCCATTGACTGCGGTTTTAGGGCAGTCTGAGGCCATTATTCATGGTGATTTTGATAATAAATCTCTCATTAAAGAAGTCGAGATTATTCATAGTAACAGTTTGCATTTGTTGCGACTAATTAATGATATTTTAGATATTAGTAAAATAGAAGCAGATAAATTTGAACTAGAAATACGCCAACAAAATTTACATACCATTATCCATGAGTTGGAAGGCATGTTCATGGAGCAAGCCGCGAGAAAAAATTTAGCTTTTACCGTTAGCCATCATTTACCAACGCCCTTTATTATTAATATTGATGCTTTAAGGCTAAAGCAAATTTTAATCAACCTTTGCTCAAATGCCATTAAATTTACCAAAGAAGGCTGGGTCACTTTAGATATTGCTATTGCTGATAAAACGCTATTGTTTACTGTAACCGATACGGGCATTGGCATGGATGAAAAACAAATGGCTAGAATATTTAAAAGCTTTACTCAAGCTGATAATAGTATTAGCAGACGCTTCTGTGGTTCAGGTTTAGGGCTGTTTTTATCAATGCAGCTAACCAAAGTGATGGCGGGTGACATCAACGTTACTAGCCAATTAGAGCAAGGTAGTACCTTTATTTTAAAGCTGCCCTTTGGTGATGTTTTTATGCCGCAAGCAAATCAACCGCTTGATGAACAACGATTAACAGCCCCACCATCAAGCAATTTTGTCGGCAAAATATTACTTGCTGACGATCATAATGATAACCGCCGACTTATTGCGCGCATATTAAAAGGTATGGGCCTTGAGGTTGTTGAAGCAAGTGATGGTAGAGAAGCAATTGAACAATGCATGCAACATCAGCCGACATTAATATTATTGGATATACAAATGCCTGAAATGGATGGTATTCAAGCGCTACAAAAGTTAAGGGAATTTGGTTGTGCTCAGCCTATATATGCCCTTACGGCTAATGCTATGTCTCATGAAATCAGCCAATATTTAGCCTTAGGTTTTGATGGTCACCTGAAAAAACCGATTGAAAGAGATAAATTTGCCGCCACCATTGCTCGTTATTATCCTAGTATTAACCAGTCAACAGAGCAAATGAGTACTGATGTTGTTGATGTCGATATCTCTGATCTTAAACGTGAATTTCAGCATAATCTAAGCAAAGATAGTCAGGATGTTTTAACCTATAGTGAGCAGCATGACTATGTGCGCTTGGCTAGAGTGGTACATAAACTCGCTGGTGCGGCAAAAATGTTTGGTTTTGCTGAGTTATCCCAAAGCGCAATTGAATTAGAAATTGCCATTAAAAAGCAGCAATATGAAAAAATTGATGACTTAAGTTATTGTTTATTAGATGAACTAAATTTAAGTAAAGATGTTTAAGTAAAGATATTTAATCAAAGGCTAATTCGCTCAAAAACTTTATCGCCAAGAATCGCAATATCTTTGTATAGGTTCGAAGAACCCCCTGTGTAGCATCGCGACTCGGTGGTGAATAATGACACTATCTTAATAACGGATTTAAACAGCTAACCAATGACAACAAAATTTTCATATTCACAAGCACTTTTAGCTATGGCGATTACCTACTTTGCCTATGCCTTAATGAGTTTTACTGCGCAAATCCCAGCTTTTATTCATGCCGTTGATAGAACAACTCCCCATATTGCGAGCATAGTCAATGAAGTTGATTTAGTGCGCGCAGAAGTCGCACAAGTAAGGCATGTTGTTGATAAACAGTTACCGGCCATTTTATCTCGAATAGACAGCAGCTTGCCTTTAGTCGAGCAAGGGCTGGCACAAAGTGAAGCTTATGCTCAGCAGTTACCTAATTTATGGCGTCACTTAGATGAAATGCAAGCGCAGCTATCACAAATACAACAAGCGTTACCTAGCCTGTTAACGCGGGTTGATGCCATCGTGCTAATGACAAATAAAACCACCGATGAATTAGCAAAATGGCGGCCGCATTCGACCAAGTATCTAGCAGAGTTACAACAGTCACGGATAGATATACCTCAATACCTAACGCGCATTGAATATATCATCACGGATGCCAAAACTTTGGGTAAAGAAGCCACGAGTGGCCTAGTTTCAGGATTTTTTAAGGGGGTAATATCACTACCCTTTGAAGTGGTTTCTGGCTTAACGGGCATGATTGCCCCGAATTCAAAATCAGCTAAATTACTCACCACAGCAGATATGACTTTATTACAAGCGCGGGCAGTGGCACTGCTAGAAAATAGCGAGCAAAAAAGCATTGTTTGGCACAATGCCCAAAGCGGTAACCGAGGCCAGATTATTAAAGGTGCTGAATTTAAACAAGCAGGCTTATCTTGTCATCAAATATCCATTATCAATGATTTTAAAGGTCAGAAAGAAACGTTAAAAGAGTTAATGTGTGAAGATAACAAAGGTTTATGGCAAGTGATGTAACCAAAGCTGTTTTTATTGTGTACAATAAAGACAGATATAATTTTCCTACAGGAATTTCAAATGGCTAGAGAACAGTTTGGTATTTGCGCTGAGCCTAATTTACATGGCAGTTACTTACTTTTTAATGCCTTAGATGACAAAAATGCTTTTATTCGCACGGCATTATCGCGTTTACCAGCATTATTTGAAGATTACGCAGATCAATTTTCTGAAGCGAACCTCACTGGCGTCATTGCTATTGGCGCTAACTATTGGGATGAGTTTTATCCTCAGGCTCGTCCTATGCACTTATCAGCCTTTCCTGCCATGAACAGTGACGATAGATTAGCGCCAGCGAGTAGTGTTGATATTTATATTGAGCTGCGCAGTGATCGCGCTGATGTTAATCATATTGTTAGCTCTAAAGTGTGTCAATTACTGGCTGACAGTGTCGAGCTTATTGAACATATACAAGCCTTTCGTTTTCTCGATGGTCGAGATCTAACGGGGTTTGTTGACGGCACCGAAAATCCACAAGGTATGCGCAGACGTGATGTTGCCTTAGTGAAAGAAGCTGATGATGCTGAATTTTCCAGTGGCAGTTATTTACATACTCAGCGTTACCAGCATAATTTAACCTTGTGGAACTCACTGCAAAACCAAGAGCAAGAAGATGTCTATGGTCGTACCAAGCTTGATAATATTGAATATGAAAGCGCAGAAAAACCATTAACCGCTCATACCAAGCGCACGAGTTTAAAAGATGAGCAAGGCAATGCCATTGAAATTGTCAGGCAGAGCATGCCTTATGGTGATATGAAGCGGCAAGGGCTATTTTTTGTTTCTTATTGCCATTCACCCAAGCCCTTCGAGATGATGCTTAAAAGCATGATCCATGGCGATGCCCATGGCAATGTTGATCATTTATTGAAATATACTCAAGCTGAAACGGGAGCGGCATTTTTTGCCCCCAGTTTAAGCTTCTTAGCCACGCTTGAGGATAAATAGTACTTTATTAGCTCGCGATTCCAGTCGTAAAATTTGCCTTTCAAGTTAATTGTTCATCACCAGCCGTAATGCGACAAGAGGGCTTG
>MAAC01013358.1_pt1 | contig 18715 bp, 17 predicted proteins | sample 1115981 | NCBI WGS metagenome assembly MAAC01 (sample SAMN04961126, study PRJNA320927) | seawater metagenome | isolation source: sample BD02T64 sea water enriched with oil for 64 days | place: USA:Gulf of Mexico | collected 2013-07-27
CTCTGCGTTAACTACTTAAAAGTGATCACTTTGAATTGCAAAGAGTGATCACGTTCAACTGCAAGAGGTGATCACTTTGGACCGCAGAGGGTGATCATTTTGGTCCGCAATATGCAGCGACAGCTTGATCTTCTTTTTCAGCAGGTATAGCCCACGCTGAGTGTCTTAAGCGATGTTTAATAATCGCTTGCACTCCTTCTGTATCACGATTGGGTGAAGGCTTATATTCAAATAATGGATAGGGGATTTTTCCTCCTTTTTCCACTCCAGGGCGTGCCTCCATGCGTTTCAACCATGTATTAACATTTGGAAAATCAGCCAAGTCCTGACCTTGCCATTCATGATATTGAACCCACGTAAATATGGAAATATCAGCAACCGTAAATTCGCCAGCAGCAAACCATTCTCGATTTTCCAGGTGTTTATTCATCAAGCGATATAAACGAGCCGCCTCATTTGTGAAGCGCTTGATTTCCGGACGCCTAGGTTTCGGCGTGAATAAACGATAATAATGAGCATTACCAAGATAGGGCGCATGGCTCACTTGCCAATAAAGCCATTGCAACGCTTCATAACGACCGTGACCGTCTTTTGGTAAAAACTTACCCGTTTTTTCTGCCAAGTAGGTGAGTATCGCGCCACTTTCCCAAACGGTTAGAGGACCGCCTTCCGCATCATGATCAACAATAGCAGGAAAGCGTCCATTGGGGTTTATGGCTAAGAATTCTGGTTTTTTCTGATCCAAGTCATGAATGCTCAAACTAACATATTCGTATTCGAGACCAGCTTCTTCCATAAAAATGGTTATTTTTTTGGGGTTTGGCGCTGCGCAGCCATAAATTGTAATCATAAAAACTCCTCAGACTTTAAATCTGAAATAATTGTTACCAAGGTTAAGTAAAGGGAATTTATTTAAATATTAGAACAAAGTGATCGATTGCTTTATACAACCTTTCAACTGGAATGCCTTTCCTAGACATTACTGAGATGCCATGCTGCGTGGAGAGCAAGCAGTCCGACAGTTGTTCAGGGCATGCCTGCGATCCTAAATTTCCTTTCGATTGCTCCAACTCAAAAAACAATTTGTAGGAATGAAGAATAGATTCTGTGATTTTTCTAATTTCTTTAACCACAAATTCAGGTAAGTTTTCACCTCCATATTCACAATTGCTGCGAGTAATTAGGCAGCCCCCGGGTAAATTGGTATCAGATGCAGTGTCGGCTATAGAACGTAGGTAATCGCCTAGCCTATCCTGTAAGCTAAGGTGTGAGGATTGGAGTGCCGCACCATGTATAGCACTATAAACCTCTACATAGTGATTGAGCACCCCAACAAACAGTTCTTCTTTATTACCAAATGCAGCGTACATGCTAGGGCGACTAATCCCCATTGCCTGAGTCAGCTCACTCAATGAAGTACCACTATATCCATTCGCCCAAAAAACTTTTGTAGCTTTTGATAGAGCATCAAAAATATCAAATTCTCTTTTTCGTCCGACAGCCATGTAGATTCTCCAACTTCACTTTTTTCTAACGCCAATTCTATACTGATCGATACAGAATGGATAGCAAAAAAAAACAACTATCAAGATAATCCAAAAAACACGCCTAGTTGAGGTGAAAGATAATTCTACCATGCAGCACTCTGACATCACTGCATTTAAAGTCACACCTTATAATTGTCAATTTATTCTATGATTTGAATATTCTAGTTTAAATTAAAGTTGTTCTAACCCGTATTCCTTTAATAGAGTTTTAAACTCTGACGTCTTTTTAAATTCAGCCATATGTTTGGAAAATAACGTTCCAATTTCTTCTCGTTTTCTTGATTTAGAGAAACCCAAATAGTTGGCAATACCTCTTAGAGGCGGCTCTAAAACCTTCAGCCCCTCCAATTGATCTGTTTCAGTAAATTTATTTCTTAATTTTAAAGGGTTTAATAAACCGGCATCCAATCGCCCTCGATTTATCATGGCTACCATATGCTCTCGTCTATTGACCTCATGCGTTGTTAAATAATCAGCGTTCGCAAAAGCATCACCGTACATAAAACCTCTTACCACACCTATTTCATACCCTATTAGATTCTCTAAATTACCTTCATACTTTATCTTGCTATATTTAGGGACCACAAAGCTATTATGGACATAAGAAAGAATGTTATCTTCCAAATAATATGTAAACTCTTCCCTTTCCGGATTTTTTCCTAAATAAGTGATTGCGTCGGCTTCACCTATTTTGAACATATGTAATGAACGTTTCCACGGATAACTTTTGAAGGTTATTTCAATATTTGCCTGTTCGGCTACTTTCTGGATTAAGTCAATATGAAAGCCAACCAACTCATCATTTTGAGTGAACTCGTAAGGTGCATATTGACCATCACCTCTGACAATAAGCAGTTCTCCAGAATGAGCTGAATAAATCGCAGCACTCCAAATGCAGAAAACAACCAATTGAATTAGCGCTATCCTACTCATACTGGTACCAAACAAAGCAATTTCGCTATCCAATAAAGTTGAATAGTCGAAGTTAACTATACAACATAATCAACCAAACATGATTAGTTTTGTTCACATAAAATCACCTAGTTTTCTACAGGTAATCTATGAAGAGTACTTGCAAACTCCAGTAAACTGCAAGGGGGCCAGCGGTATATGCCATAGGTTGGATGACAAGGTGAACCCGTTTGCGTATTAACCAATAGATACAAGACAATAACAAGAGACAGAAGATTTGAGCTGTTTCTATACCCACATTAAAAAGCATCAAAGCCAATACTCTTTCCCAGCCATTATATTCAGCAATGTCTAAAGCCCGCATATAAGCATGGGGTGTCTTTTGGTCAATGTCTGATGCTGTTGGGTAAGCTCATAGGCGAGAGTAATTAAGCTTAATGTAATCAAAAATTCAATCGTTCGGTTTTCAATTGAAACCATATCAAATGCGGTGAGGATCAGTGTAATTGAATGCCCCACTGTAAATGCCGTAGTTATTCTTATCATTTCCTTTATTTTGGCGTTTCCCTTATTTTGATGTAACACCAACAACGAAAGTAGCGTGATAAAAAGCAAGTGATCGTAGCCAGTGAATAGGTGATCCATGCCGAAAGTAAAGTAGCCTATAGGCAAGAAAGCTTTTTGTTTAGGCGTTATTTCTAGTGAGTTGTTCTCCTTTGCTAATAGGTTTTGTTCTTTACCGCCAGACTTCCAATTCACACTCACCAACAGTGATCTGTTTAAGGGCTTCGTTGAAGATAAATGGGTGGGGTAATAAGGCTTGCTACATGACAATTGCTGTTGCAGCCCTTGGCCACCTTTGGTTACAAATGTACTTGTAGCCCCCCTTTTACTGCAATTTTCGCCAAACAGTAAATGTGTCATGTCAGAACTTTGTGTTTTTCCTGAGACTTGATAGGTTACACCCCAGTTCCCTCCCCCGTGATCACTTAAACTAATCACGTCAAACTCAAGATTGTGCGCCAACGCTGTACTTTGAAAAAGCAGCACTAGCAACAGAAAATAGGTATAGGATACTAAGCTGCGACTAAAACAATTTCGACTGCTCAAAATGATCACCTATTCGCGATTGGGAGGTCAATGTGATAATTAGCTAAAATACGTTCTATTGCGTCGGATTTATTATTTCGTGTTTTCAGTTTCATCCAAGCGTTATAGACTTTATCTCTTACCGCCTCGAAATCAGGTCTTTGTGACGGGTGTATTTCTAACACTTTTATTATATGTGCGCCGTATCGAGAGCTAACTGGGCCAAACCAGACATCCTTCCCCTGCGGTTGCTCTGCGTATTTCACAAACGCAGTCGCAAACTGAGAGCCGAACTTTGAGGAAATGTCAGAAAAAGTCAGCGACTTAAAATCATTACCTAAAATGAAAGGGTCGGCTTCTGAACGTAACTTGATTGTTTCAAAGTCGGAGTAATTGGTAGTTGGGCGCTCCCCTATTTTAGATTCGTTCCTATAGTAAACATGCCTAAACGTATAACGCACAGGTTCTCTGAATTCTTCCAGGTGTTCTACTAAGTACTCTTGTAGTTCCTGTAGGCTTGGTCGATGAGGTTTTGATTGCCCTTCTAATACAAAACGCATTTTCTGAATAATGCGCTTTCTTACTACGGGGTCGTGTTGACCAAGCTTTAATTTAAGCCCTTCCTGATATAGAGCCTCCTCCTCAACTGCTGCTTGTAAAAGCTGTCTAGTCTCTTGCGGCGTTGGTGATTTGTGAATTTGACGTTGAAACTGCGCTTTCTGTGCCTGCAAATAACCTTCGGATAGCCTTATAACCCCAGAGTTATTTGAAGAATTCAATAGCATAAAAGCAAAACCACCAATGACGATGAAATGTGTGAACGGATCTCTCATTAACTTACGTAAAAATGCCTTCATATCCCCCGCCTCTAGCGTGCTTGATACCAAATAGGTGAAGTCCAGGCTCGTTCTTGTACCGTGTCGGGAGTGGAGCCATCACAACATGCACTGAGAGGATGCTCCGCTGTAATCGTGTCACAGGACAATTTTTGAGCCTCAAATGCGGCGTTACATTGATGTTTATGCCATCGGCAGGTGGGGTTCTCAACAACTCTTGCGTAGTAAAATGCGTTTTGGGATTGGGAGAATGTTTCGTCAGTCCATACTGCACACAAGTTCGTGTAACCAGAACCTTGAACTTGGCATGTGTCTAGGTTAACTGACGCGCCATTATTGGCATCGCCTGCTACAGTGAGTACTTTCTCGTAGGTCTCGCCGTTTTTTTCCCAACCCTTGATCACCTGAATTTGCTGTAGCTCAGTACCAGGAAAGTTATCTGAACCCACATCCATAAAGGCCGAGATTGCGAATTTTGGTTTGGATTCAGAAAGCGGTGCACTAGGCAGGTCACCCCCCATTGGCACACCTAAGGCGTACCCTTTTTTGGCAAAGTTTTCTTGGCTACACATATCGTCCGGTAAATGCCAGCCCCCAAAGAAACGGGTAATAATACGAGGGCCACTTGTAGCGTAGGTTTCTCGATTCTGCATACTATCAAAGAGTGCGCCTCTGGAGTTTTGTTCCGCCCAAATTACTGCTAACCCACCAGCGCTGTATCGTTTAATAGAGTCAGTTTCTATAATCGATTTCAATTTACTCGCGAGATCATTTTCTGAGGTCGTAGCTGTACTATTTGTACCAATTAGAGATTCAAGGTCAGCATCAGTCTTTCCTGTATGCCCCTTGAATCCCCTCTCCTCTACAGCACCAGGGGTTCCATTATGCGTATCGGTACTGCCAATGAACCCAATTTTAAAAGGGTTTACTCCAATTCGACTCTGCTCTTTTAATCCATTGCGCAAAATGCCGCGAGCAAAATCAGAAGGCTCTGCACAACGGCCACTGAAGGCACCAATAGGAACAGGCAAGTCAGAGCATAGCGGCGTGCAATCTTCTGCATCGGCCTCTGATCCAGTACAAATATCAGAAACTATCAGTTCAAACTCACATAATTCATCTTCGCTGGCTAATAGGACATTAGGGCTGTTTACACATTCCGAGGCCCCTTTGTGTTGATATATTTCAATCAATGGCTCTAACCGTTGCCTTTGCGCCGCTATTTCAGGCGTGTAAGGGTTCTCTTTCTCCGTGTAGGGCTGGAACATAGTGCCGCCACCTAGATTGGAATTGTGGGGAATCGTTAGGATTTCACAACCATTGTTTTGATGCGTACAGCTGTCATCCAGCATTTCCCATAATTCGTGGGGCTTGTCTGCATCGAAGTAACTAATGGGGGCTTCACTAACGATTTCGTTACGATAAATAATATTACGGTGTTGGTTGTTCATCGCTGGCGACCCGGTCCACTCGTACCCGATGAAACTCGTAAAAGAACAGTTTGATGACCTGTCATAGGCTTTCTGAGCTGCATTTTGAGTAGACTTCCACGAATCAGAAGCCCTTTTCTCACAGAGCTCTGGGCGTAATTTACAGAAGCCAAAGTTAAACTCACCACCCGGTAGTACGATTCCACCCATACCGAGAGCAAACGCTAGTGTATCCAGTGGATGGTTACCATCCTCAGTGCCACGCATGGTGACGCAGTACGGACCATAATAAGCAAGGTTGTTTCTATTGAAACAGATACTGGTCTCGGCTAGAAATTCACTATGATCAGTTACCGCAGTGAAGTCTAATGGCCGATCAAGTTGAAGAGTCCGGTCAGAATGACCATCTTCGTCATGGGGAGGTAACATTATTTCCTCCCCTTTAGCAAATCGATAGGCATCATCAGGCGTCGTAATAACACCAGCCTGAGCTGCATCCATTGAATACCCTGTGTGCACATGTAAATCGCCAAAATAGGGGTTCTTATGAAGACTGAAGTCATTACAATGACCTATGGCAGGTTCTTCCGCCAGTTGCGGTTCAAGTGTGACAGGTACTTTTGACATTCCTACCAGCATCAACCAGCCTAAGCCTATAAGTATATAGCTATTCCTGTACTTGCTCATCGTTTACCCCTTTATTATTCGTGTCGGAAGTAAGATAAGAAATAATACCGCCATCTAATAGGGTAAAACGTGCCAATCAGCTCGGTTGTCTTTTTATCACCAGGATATGTCCTTTAAGAACCGACTTTATCTACCGGGATTTCCATATACTGATGACACAAAACAATTATTAAAAAATAAAATTATGTTAAACATATATAAAGCCGCAATATTTATCGTATTTTACACCCTTGTAATAACGCCAAGTTTTGGGCAATTAAGCCAAAACCTAACCATAGGAAACCCTAAAGCAATCGCTCTCGGGAACGCTGTGACAGCTGACCCTCCAGGTATTGATTCCATACATTTTAATCCCGCTGGGCTAATTCGCATAAAAGAGAAGACAGGGACGATAAAACTTACATCAGGATTTATTTCACATGACGTGCAGTTTGGGGAGACGTATGTAACAGATGAAAAAAAGATTGCATTATGCGCCATAACAGAAGAGTGTGATGTTAGTGCAGGTGAATGGCAGTCCATTTGGCCAACAGACCCGGTAGCGAACACTGAATCTAAAACAAATAAAAGTGCAATGTACTTGCCTGGGCAAGGTATAAAAACACCGTCTATTACCCTTGTACCAACGGGTGGAATCGCTATTACTGATTCAGAAAATAGGTTTACATTTGCAACCGCGGCGTACTCTCCATTGGCATCTGGGGTTAGTCGCCCCGAAGATGATACCGCTACGTTTCACGGCATAGAAAGTGCGATTACGAGAATTACTTATTTTTCTCCCTCGTTCGCATTTAGAGTCAATGACGAGTTAAGCGTTGGGCTTTCCATTGGATTTTCATATCAGGGTACAGGGGTATCAACGAATTTTAGAGGTGCTGAATCTACTTTTGCATTTATGAGTGAGTTTGCATCCGATGTTGCCAATATTGACAGCAGCCTACTACGTTTTATTGGCCCCTATGACTCGATGGGCAGACTAGAAATGGATATGGACGATAACTTTTCAACCAATTTTAACATAGGTCTGCTATGGGAACCCAAAAGCTGGCTATCATTCGGTTTGGTATATCAAAGTGAAGCTACGTCCAACATGAAAGGTAACTGGAGAATGGACTACACAAGTGAGGTTGGTGAAATGATCTCCTCAATGGTGCCACTTAACCCAATTTTTCAAGCGGTTGTTGGCTCGAAATTCACGGGGCCATCAGACCCCAAAGCCTGTCTTTCTGCTACAGAAAATGGAGGTGTATCAGAAAGTTGCGAGTATAGTCAGAGCGGAGAGTTAGAAACGGAATTTACGCTACCTGAGCATATTGCAGTAGGTGTCTCTGTTCTTCTACTTCCAAATATAAAAGTTAACTTTGACATCAAATGGACGAGGTTTTCACAATGGGACTTATTCGAAATCAAGTTTGACAAAGATGCAGATTTCCTGTTGCTCGCAGATCTGATTTATTTTGTCAAACCTGACGACCAGTTTGACCCTACCGCGAGCAACTTAATAATGCCCAGAAATTATGAAGATTCCTTAACATGGGCGCTAGGGATTGAGTATACATATTCAGATAACTTACGCCTTCGCTTTGGTGTCGAACCAAGAGGTGGCTCAATACCCAACGACAAAGTTGACCTTGGTGCACCTTACGTTAACGGTTACCTCTATGGCCTTGGGTTTGGTTATGATATGGACAAACAAACAACCATTGATTTTGGTGTTGGATGGTGGCGCTCGGAATTCAAAGCAGACTATGGAGAGTCGGATAACTCAAATAGCCTTGAGCCAGGCCGGTTGATCTATAATCCATACGCAACACAAGAATATGAGTCTAAAGCGGATGCGTACATTGTGAACCTTTCCTTTACAAAAAAGCTATAGAAGAAAACGGTAGTCGTGTGAACGGCTACTCCTTTGAATTCCCCCTAAAACCTTGAATATCTCTCGAAAGAAGGATCGAAACAGGCGAGAAAAACCTAATCCAGCCATTCTTTTAGGCCGCAGGATTGAAGTACGTTAATCGCATTTTCGCCTAGTTGTATCCCAGACCCAATTTCCGAAATTTTCTGGCTTGCTCCATTATTTTCATCAAGCATTTCCCGGAGCATTGTAATTACCAATATGTTGCTCTCGAAACTGGGTTGGAGAAGATCCTGTCCATACTCTGAAAGCTTTACTAAAGTTCGACGCATCTTTATAGCCAAGAAAATGTGAAATCTGATCAATCGAGTATTTCGCATTTTCAAGATATTCTAACGCCATTTTTTTTCTGGTTTCTGTCAGTATATCCATATAACTTGTGTCCAAATCTTTCAGACGCCGATTCAGCGTCCTTGACGAGACGTGGAACTTCTCGGCTATCTGTTCCAAGGTAGGTATTAATCCGGGATTATCAGAAATCATATGCTGGATAGGAATAATAATCCCATCTCTAGAGCTTTGTATTGAGCTAAGTTCCCTTTTTAATAGCTCACTTGCTTGCTTGGTAACTACGGGATTTCGTAATGGTGAGGGCTTCGTAGCAATCTCTATGGGAATACTCATGGTATTCGACTTTCCATTAAACAAAACAGGACCTGAAAAGGCTTTTTTATAGGCAGGATTATTCCCCAAGTCTGAATATGTCAAACTGTACTTGATCCCTTCTGCGTACTTTCCTCCCGCTTGCCTAAGCATATAACTAATCATTGAAAATGATGTATCAACCATGAAGCGATCATGGCCACTCCAAGAAATAAGCTCTTTCACTGTGACGGTTAAGTAGTCTTGGGATTCAGATATATCATAACCTATCGATGGATTTAAAACCGCAGCTGCCATTTTTCCAAATTCCAAGGCATGTAATAAGTTATCACTTGCCATTATCCCTAACCCAAGAACACCATGGCCCGTGGCATTTAGCCTCTCGCCATAGGAGAGACCTATAGTTTGATCACCTGTTAGCGTGATAGCTTTATCTATTAGGTAAAGATATTGAGAATAGGTTATCTGCCCGTCAGGCTGCTGCAAATTAGTTTTTAGTAACTTATCTGCACCGATAATTTCCTGTTCCGAAAGCCCTCTCTCCTTCAATATATCAACTAACACCACGGGATGTGCGATCGATAACCTGCTCTCTTTTTGGCCTCTAACTTGTAACATTTTTCACTCTTTTTTGGGTATCGAAGCATGACTCTAATTAAAAAGCGATATTGAACCATTCGAAGTACAATACTACTCCACTGTTCATTCCGCATTCAACTAAAAACTAAGATCATGCCTTTGGAGTGAAAAACAACGCATATTCGTTGTGATATACTAAAAAAGAATAACAATAACGTACAGATAACCGCTAACGCATTATACTACCCAGCTTCATTTCTGGCACATATTCTGGAACAATCAAATCCCCCTCAGTTTTCGAAATAATTTCTTCAACTGAAATGCCTGGAGCTCTCTCAAATAAATGAAATTTTCCGTCGTGTATTTCCATGTAAGCCAAATCAGATACAACCTTTTTAATACAACCTACACCGGTTAAAGGTAGCGTGCATTCCTTTAAGACCTTAGACTCCCCTTTTTTATTTGCATGAGTCATGGTAACTATGATATCGCGAGCACCAGCAACCAAGTCCATTGCTCCTCCCATCCCCTTCACTAATTTACCGGGAACCATCCAGGATGCAATGCTACCATTTTGATCAACCTCGAATGCACCGAGTACGGTCAAATCCACGTGCCCCCCTCGAATCATCGCAAAACTATCTGCAGATGAAAAAAAAGAGGCTCCCATTACTGCAGTTACTGTTTGTTTTCCAGCGTTAATAAGGTCGGGGTCTACGTTCTCTTCACTGGGAAATTCACCCATTCCCAATAGTCCATTTTCGGACTGCAGCATAACCTCAATGTCGTCCGGTACGTAATTAGCTACCAACGTTGGGATACCTATACCCAAATTCACATAGTATCCGTCCTTTAACTCTTGCGCTACTCGCATAGCCAATTGATCTCTTCTTAACCCCATCACCTTACCCTTGTTTCGTAACCTTTATACTTAACTCACGCCGAGGCCAAAGTCAGTTGCTCAATTCGCTTTTCAAAAGTTCCTTTTATTACTCTGTTCACATATATACCGGGAGTGTGAATAGCATTTGGATCTAACTCCCCGGGCTCTACGATTTCTTCCACTTCTGCCACAGTAACCTTTCCTGCTGTCGCAGCCATTGGATTAAAGTTCATCGCGGTTTTTCGAAAAATCAAGTTCCCCATGGTGTCAGCCTTCCATGCTTTTACAAGCGCAAACTCACCGGTTATTGATTCTTCTAACACATAGGATTTACCACCAAACGACCTTATTTCTTTCCCTTCCGCAACAGGAGTTCCGTACCCTGTTGCCGTGTAGAAACCAGGAATTCCTGCCCCACCCGCTCTCATCTTTTCCGCTAACGTGCCTTGCGGTGTCAGCTCTACCTCCAGCTCGCCAGTTAAGAACTGCTCTTCAAATAAACCATTTTCGCCTACATAGGAAGCGATCATTTTTTTAATCTGCTTACTTTCTAGAAGCAACCCCAACCCAAACCCGTCTACCCCGGCATTGTTTGAAACACAGGTTAACCCCGAAACATCCATTGTTTGAATTCTTGCGATTAGACCCTCAGGGATACCACATAGACCAAATCCGCCAACGATTACTGTCATATTATTTTTCAGCCCCTTAAGAGCCTCATCATAACTATTTACAACTTTGTTAAACCCAACCATCACCTAACACCCTAAATGGATAAATACAAAAAACAGCTACTACACACTAATGGAACTATCTTGCCCTAGAGGATCTTTCCTTAGAGGTTCTATCTTTATTTGAACGACAATAATTACCGCGATCAATATCTCAGCAACTAGTAGTACTGCGACTTCGACACTATACCCATGTTGTATTATTGCTATTCCACGACCCATCAGAATTAGACTTTCAACAATTAAAACGTTAAACAACCAAAATCTATTTTTTGTTGAAACTCCAAGTACCGCGGCCAGACCCAGAAAACAAATAAGGGACGAAAAATTACCACTAATTGCCGACCAACCAATGGAACCAGACGCTTGTAGTCCATAATTTTCGATAACGATTTCTGGAAAAAGCATCATACATATACCCAGCGATACCATTACGCAACCCCACAACAGAATTACTATATTACAAACATTATTTAACAACACATTTACCCCCTTCTAATTAATTTATTACGCCAGGACTTTTTTGATAACATCATCGCTTGCTTGAATTACCGCATCGATATAGCTCGATTTTAAAAACACCTTGGACGTTTCAATCAGGTCAGCATTCTTGTTAAACATTAGTCCGTTATAATCATCGAGATCTGAAGACAAAAATAGAGACATTAACTTATCCGCATATGTATCTGAATCTTGATTAAAAGCGGATATAAACCACTCAACAATCCTAGTTAACAATGAGTCTTGTCCCGTCAATCCTGTCCTAATGTCGGATTTGATCAACCCAGGATTCAGACCAAAGCAGTGAAAGCCGTTGTTCTTCATACTATATTTGTGAACGATTGCCTCATTCCCAATAATAGTATTGTAATGGGCTGTTCCTGCGTTATATCGCTTTTCGCTGTTAAAGTCTTCTATATTCGCCTTAACATTCATGCCTGGAAATCCCATGATAAATACCTTTACTTTAGCGTCCCCATTCCTATTAACGCCTAACCTATCAGCTATCTTTCTCAATAGTACGTACCGACTTAAATAGCTAACGGCCAGATCAACTTCAACACCTTCATGCGTTTCCTTTCTTGTTACACTTGAGAAAATGCCAGTGGTAAGCACCAAATAATCAAGATCTTCCGCAGGAATCTTATCTGCTATTGTTTCAGCGGCTTTAAGAGAACAAAAGTCGGCCTCCAAAAAACTGATGTTGTTTACTCCAGCATCCCTGAAGGTTCTACCAACGACCGTTACGCTGGCTCCTTTCGAGACCATATTTTTTGCAATAGATCGACCCAAACCGTTTGTGCCGCCTACCACAACCACTCTTTTATTTTCAAAACTTTTTGAATTGACATCAGCTTTTCTTATTTTGATGTCCGAACGTATTCTTCCTTTTAGCGATAACATATAAGAGCCTTTTTACAATTTTTCACGTTACTACCACTTAACTAAGAACCGCCAAAAGATAATGGGGGACATTCAATTTAAAGTGGTATCTATATCTCCCTGTATTTTAGCCATATTACGTCAACAAAATTCTTGATATCGGGATTGGTACGCCAACTTCCAGTTACAAATAGACAATCGTAATCAGCTCAATAGGTTTCCTTATCTACCCAGAAAATACGAATAAGCTTTGATAAATGTCATTACATAACCAGAAGTTGGCAAATATTTCTTATTATTTTACAAGATAATACCCTTAATACCTGAGAGTAAGTGGGGTCATCTCCAATGTAAATGAAACAGGTGACTGTTTTACATGGCCTTTTTATAGAAGAATATCAATGTAAGAGACCCGTTATGAATCAATCCATTAACATTAGCGAATCCGTAAAAGAATTTATCATTAGGAGTAAGGGGCAGTTCATTGATGGTGAATGGGTCAAATGCCTAAACGGATTCGAGCTTCCAATTATTGAACCATCATCAGGGATTAATATCGGAAAGCTTAGTGAAGCAGATATCGAGAGTGTCAACAAAGCTGTTGAATCTAGTGTTCAAGCGTTTAACCCCGATTCGGAATGGAGCAACCTCGGCCCCTCCAAGAGAGAAAGGTTACTTAACGCTTTAGCGACTGCCATCGAAGAAAATGCAGACCAATTTGCTGAACTCATTACACTAGAGCTAGGTGCTCCACTCAGCGCAACAAAACACTTTGAAGTCAATAAAGCAGTTGAGACTTTGCGATATTACGCAGGTTTCCCATCCAAAATTCATGGCGATGTCATTGATATAAACCAAGACATGGGAGATCAACATTTTTTTGGTTACACATGCAAAGAACCTGTAGGCGTCGTAGCGGCAATCGTTCCTTGGAACGCGCCTTTGATGATAGCGGTTTGGAAGCTAGCCCCAGCCATTGCTGTTGGCTGCACGGTCGTTATGAAGCCCTCCGAAGAGGCATCATTGGCAATACTTCGATTAGCTGAATTGGCGCACGAAATAGGGTTTCCTCCAGGCGTATTTAATGTGATCGTTGGTCGTGGTGAAACGGTTGGGAATTCTCTTGTTTCGCATCCAGGTATTAATAAAATCACCTTTACCGGCTCTATGAAAATCGGAAAAGAAATCCATAAAAAAGCATCTGATAAATTGATTCGCCTCTCATTGGAATTAGGAGGAAAGTCACCCGTTATCGTTATGCCTGATGCTGATTTAGAAGAAGCGGTTCCTGGTGTGGCCATGGGAGCCTTCGCGAATTCTGGTCAAGTTTGTGTCGCAGGCTCTAGAGTATTTGTCCACAAAAAAATCGCAGATGAATTTATCGAACGTATTAAGGAATTTTCATTAGGATTGACTGTTGGCAGTGGGTTAGACGAAGAAACACAAATTGGTCCGGTTATTTCTAAAAAACAACAACAGAAAATTGAATCCTATATTGATGATGCCTGGAAATCTGGAGCCAAGTTACATCAAAAAAACCTGTCCAAATCAAACGGATTCTTTGTTCCGCCTACCGTCATTACTAACCTTCCCCGAGATTCAAAACTACTCAATGAAGAGATCTTTGGGCCAGTTATGACAATAGAAGTTTTCGAGGACGAGAACGATATTATTCTCCAAACAAACTCATCTTCGCATGGGCTTGCAGCAATGGTATGGAGCGAGTCACATAGGAACATCCAAATCTTAGCGAAAAAATTACGTGTTGGAACCGTTTTTGTTAACACTCCCGCATTTCCACCACCCTCCATTCCCACAGGTGGATTTCGAGAATCGGGTATAGGGCGAGATTTGGGGGCAAGCGGTTTGGAAGGGTTTCTTGAAACCAAATCCGTAATATCGAAAATATCGTAAAGCTCTTACTAAAGAACATAGCACGATAATAACGCGCAATATATGGAGTGTAACAATGAAATTAAGCAACGATGACAAAACAAATAGAGCGTCTCAGAATACTCAGTTTTTAAATTTATCTGATGGCAAGATAAATCCTCCAGGAGTTTTTTCTTATCCAGAATCTGTAAAATCAGAAGAGGCACAAAATATAAAGAAAACCTGCAGCCGTTTGTTTGGTTATACTCCTAAAGAAAGACCAGAATACGCTAGAAAAATGGGAATGGCATCATGGAAAGGAGACACCATTTCGGATCGGGCGCTCTTAGCTATGGAGGATAGGAATCAAAATCCTATGGAGGTTATCGAAGTATTCTTGGAAAAAGGTATTTCAGGAATCAAAGATCCTTCACCAGAAATTGAACAGCTTTGGGAACAAGTTTCAACGGATCCCGACTGGATAGATTGGACCCTACTAGAGCATGGAGCAAAAGTTTATCGGCGTTATGGCGTAACAGGGTTTCAATTTCAAGGTATTTCTAGCATCGATAGCTATCGCTTAGAAAGTATCGGTAAAACGCTAATGTCAACGGGCCAGTATGCAGATGACACAGCGTTTAAACGTTTTCTTTTAACCTGTAACTTCTGGACAGAGATATCAGAAGCAGGTGGTATGAAGCTATTCGCAGGCGGCTGGAAAACTGCATTAAGAGTTCGCCTCCTCCACACATTGATAAGACGATCTGTTTTCAACAATCCAAGCTGGGATGCTGACAAACTAGGCATGCCCATTAATCAGGTTGGACTCCTTGGAGCACCTCTAATCAGTTCGGTGATGCTTGGTAACTTACTGAAAATGCTTGGCTATCGGCCTACTGATCGGGATATAGACGGATTGATGCACCTATGGCGGTACGTTTCTCATATTATGGGGTTAGAAGAAGGGCTTTTCCCAGAATCCCAAGAAGATGGTTTACAGATGATTTTTGATCTATTCAACCTAGAGAAAATGACTGACAATCCAGAGGGCATCGAGTTAGGAACATCTTTCTTAGAATGCTTCAAACCCTCCTCCCAAGCGAGAGGATTTGAAAAAATTTCCAGATGGATTGAATATAAAACCAATATAGCGCAAACGTTATTTTTTGTAAGCCCAGCGACGAGAAAAGCTATAAATTCTCCTAACCCTATCTTTTTGGGCATACTTTATTTGCTAGTAAGTTTTCCAAAAAACATAACCATTGACTTTCTTCGTAAGACATCCCCAAAGTTCTCTGATCGATATGACCAGTACGCGTCAAAGCGCCGGAGAATTTGGCTAAAGCGACAAATATCAGAAGCTGACTTACTTTACAGGCCAGAATCCAAATACTGAGAATTTCAATACTAAGAATTAAAATATAAGTGACTAATTATGTTTACGATTGAGAAAATTCACCATGTTGCATATCGATGCGACGACGCAAAAACAACGGTCGAATGGTATAAAAAAAACCTGAATATGGAATTCATGCTAGCCATAGCAGAAAATGAGGTGCCTTCTACAAAAGAACCTGACCCTTATATGCATATCTTTCTTAACGCAGGTAATGGAAATGTATTGGCTTTTTTTGAACTACCCAATTCACCACCGATGCAAAAAGATCCTAACACCCCGGAATGGGTTCAACACATAGCACTGGAAGTAAAAGATAAAAGTGCATTACAAGAAGCGAAGAATCATCTTGAATCTAATGATGTAGATGTTCTTGGAATCGTTGCTCATGGGATTTTTAAATCCATTTATTTCTTTGATCCGAGCGGGCATCGCATAGAACTAACCTACCGTGAAGAAACGCAAGAAAAGATGAATAAACTCAAAAAAGTCGCTCCTTTGATGATAGATGAATGGTCAAAGACAAAAAGAGCACCGAACCATGCAGACTGGTTACACAAACAATAATGCATTGAACCTATTGACTAAATACCGAGATTATCTAACATGCCGCTAAATGAAACTCATGATATATCATTGGAAAGCTGGGTGAAATCCGCGAACAATTCAACTACCGATTTCCCAATCCAAAACCTACCATTCTCTATTTTCAGGCGAAAGGGTTCACAAGAAACGTTTCGAGGCGGGATCGCTATCGGCGACAAGATTATTGATGCTCTTGCTGCCAGCCAATCTCAGGCTTTCAACGGTAACATGCAAGAATATTTGTTATTATGTTCCCAAGATAGCCTAAATAAATTTATGGCATCTGGAAAGGATGTGTGGTCTGAATTCAGACTAAACTTATCCAGAGCACTAAGAAAGGGTGCGAAGGAAGAAGCTCTATTATCTAAATGCCTGGTAGATCAAAGCGACGTAGAATTCACTCTACCTTGCACAATCGGTGATTATACGGACTTCTATACATCAATATACCACGCCACTTCCGTTGGGAAACTTTTTCGACCTGATAACCCCCTGCTTCCAAATTACAAGTGGATCCCTATCGCCTATCATGGAAGGTCATCAAGTATCGGTGTGTCCGGGCAAAAAATACAGCGTCCAATCGGGCAAATCCCCCCCACTCCAGGCGCTGCACCAATACTGAGCCCTACCAAAAGGCTAGACTACGAGGTCGAAATGGGGGTTTTTATTGGTCAAGGAAACAACCTGGGAGAATCTATCGCTATCGATAAAGCGGAAGATCACGTTTTTGGTTTGTGCTTATTTAATGACTGGTCCGCCAGAGATATTCAAGCTTGGGAATACCAACCACTCGGCCCTTTCCTTGCAAAGAACTTTGCATCAACAATTTCCCCCTGGATAGTAACCTTCGAGGCATTAGAGCCATTTAAGCATCCGTTTGATAGAGCAGCGAATGACCCAGAGCCCCTTTCTTATTTACAATCGATAAAAAACCAAAAAGAAGGTGCCTTCGATATTAATCTAGAATGCTATCTCAACACTGAAAAAATAAGAGATAACAACCAGGAAGATATGCGATTATCTGTATCAAACTTCAAACATTCATACTGGACCATTAACCAAATGGTTGCACACCACTCCATCAATGGCTGTAATTTAAGACCTGGTGATCTATTAGGAAGCGGTACCCAATCCGGCCCTGAACCGGAAGAAGCAGGCTCATTACTTGAACTTACTGACGGAGGAAAGAAAACGATTGAACTACCCAACGGAGAAACTCGAACGTTCTTGGCTGATGGGGATAAAGTTATACTACGAGGATGGTGCGAGAAGAAAGGGTTAAAGCGTATCGGTTTTGGTGAGACCTACGCAACCATTTTACCCTCCCCCCAAATATAGACGGGTTTAACCATATGAAACTGTATACATATTTTCGGTCCTCCGCTGCCTATAGAGTTAGGATAGCTCTCAACTTGAAAGGTATAGATTACACAAATGAATACCTAAATCTTGTAAAAGGGGAACATCGAAGTGCTAAATACCTTAAAATTAACCCTCAAGGGTTAGTGCCTACTTTAGAAATTGAAGATGGTGTTAACTTATCGCAATCAACTGCGATCATAGAGTGGCTAGACGAAGTATATCCAGATCCTCCGCTTTTACCTGGGGACAGCCTTGCAAGAGCGAAAATCAGAAGCCTTTACTCCATAATCTCCAGTGACATCCATCCCATTTGCAACCTACGAGTTATCAAGTATGTCGAATCATCCCTTGATGCTGGAAAAGAAGGTAAATTAAAATGGATAAAACACTGGATATCCGAAGGCTTTTCGGCGTTAGAGTCTGAAATGTCTGATACTCGTTTTAGCGCTGGAAACTCTCCGATGTTAAGCGATGTTTACTTAATACCACAAATATACAACGCTATACGTTTTAATATAAATATGGATAATTTCCCGAAGCTATATTCTGTATATAATAACTGCAACGAATTGCCAGAATTTTTTCAAGCATCTCCACAATATCAAGAAGACGCCACAAGCATGTAGCACAAAAACATCCGCCCTCCTTTTTCCTGGAGGGCTTCCCCACCTTCCTTATGCTAAAAAATTGGTGGCATTAAACAACCGATAAATGGCTAACATTAACGGGTCGTAGTAGGTAAATTTCAATACCCTTAGAACCAAGCGCTACCCATATTCCTTGTTAAGTATTAAGCGACAATTAACTTGACCGGTCCAACGACAATTATCTTGGCCGGTTGATCTGATACATTTCGATACAGATAAACGAAGGAGTTTTCTGTGTCGGGCAAACATATTACAGAT
>MAAC01010933.1_pt1 | contig 18700 bp, 16 predicted proteins | sample 1115981 | NCBI WGS metagenome assembly MAAC01 (sample SAMN04961126, study PRJNA320927) | seawater metagenome | isolation source: sample BD02T64 sea water enriched with oil for 64 days | place: USA:Gulf of Mexico | collected 2013-07-27
CAGCTGTCATCTTTGTGATCGGCAATCTGGCCCCATCGACGCATTTGAGTCAGATACCAAATTGCATCCGAATAAAAAGGATATGTCGCATCATGTCGGAAAAAGACGTTGAAATCGGGGACCGATCTTTTGTCTCCTTTTTCGTATTCAAAAGTACCCGTCATGGAACTCGCGATTACATCAGCATCTGCACCAACATATTCAGATTGTGAAAGAATTTGAACGGCTTCGGGGCGGTTTGCGTTGTCATTTTCATCCAGCCACTTTGCCGCCCGGATCAGTGCTTTGGTGAGTGCCAAAGTAGTGTTTGGATTTTCTACTGTGAATTCTTTCGTAAGGCCAAAGACTTTCTCTGGATTGTTTTTCCAAATTTCATAGTCAGTAATTACGGGAACACCAATTCCTTTATTAACGGCTTGTTGGTTCCAGGGTTCCCCGACGCTGTAACCATAAATGGTCCCGGCTTCCAGGGTCGCGGGCATTTGTGGAGGAGGCGTTACGCTTAAATAAGCATCGGCTTGAAGTTGGCCTGAAATGTCTTCTGGAGAATAGTAGCCAGGGTGTATCCCTCCCGCAGCAAGCCAATACCGTAGTTCATAGTTATGAGTGGATACCGGGAATACCATCCCCATATTGAAAGGCTTACCTTGATCTTTATAAGCTTCAACAACGGGCTTCAACGTTTTAGCACTGATAGGGTGAACAGGTTTGCCATTTTCTTGGGGAATATTCTCTTTCATCAGTGACCAGACTTCATTGGAAACTGTGATTGCATTTCCATTCAGATCCATGGAGAAAGGGGTAACAATGTGGGCTTTGGTACCATACCCAATTGTTGCCGCGAGCGGTTGTCCTGCCAGCATGTGGGCACCATCAAGCTCACCGGTAATAACGCGGTCCAACAGGACTTTCCAGTTGGCTTGGGGTTCCAGGGTAACGAAGAGGCCTTCGTCTTCGAAAAAGCCCTTTTCATAGGCAATGGCGAGAGGGGCCATATCAGTGAGCTTGATAAAGCCGAGTTTCAGTTCATCTTTTTCTACATCGAGAATGTCTGCGTGAGATGGGGCAAATGTGATCATTGTTACGGCGGATGACAGAGCTAATGCTCCGGTTATCCCGAGAAAACGGGATACGATGGTTTTTTGTAGTTTCTCAATAACGGGATCACATTTTTTTTTCATTATCTTGCCCATGAAACCTTTAAATTGGTGGCTGAAAACGTTCTTTTATTTGATTGCAGACCAGATATATCTTTTGTGTGCGTTGATGTCTGCTGCTATAAAATCCCAAATGTGTTGCAAAAAATGCAACAGGCGGTGTCGGGAGCAAAATAATGATGCGTCACGAGTTGGTATTTCATTATCTGGATAAGGTCGCGCGTATCGGCTCTATTCGCCGTGCGTCGGAGGAACTTGCGATTACACCTTCAGCTTTGAACCGACGGATACTGGGGATAGAGGAAGAGTTAGGCGTCGAGATATTTGAACGCCATTCAACTGGTGTACGTCTCAATGTCGCGGGGGAAATATTCCTCCAGCATATCCGAAGTCAGATTGCGGATTTGGAGCGCGTCAGGTCACGTATTGCAGATCTGTCAGGTATGCGCCGAGGGCATGTGAATATCGCTTGTACCCGGGAAGTTTCGCGCTATTTTTTGCCGCAGGAAATTGAGAAGTATCGCTCAGAATTTCCGGCAGTTACCTTTGGCATAAACTTGTATGAGCGGGGTGCCGCGGAACTGTCACTGATTGACAACAGTAACGATATAGCGCTTGTGTTCGAGCCCCTTAGGTTGACCGAGTTCCAGACTGTTTTTTCTGTACAGCAGCCAATTTACTGTATTATGTCGGTGTCACATCCTTTGGCGAAAAGGAAGTCTCTACGCCTTTATGATTGTACGGAATTTCCGCTTCTGTTACCCAATAAAGCTGAAGGGATAAGGCAAGTTCTGGATGCTGCTTCTGCAAAAACAGGATTAACTCTGGTGCCGACTGTCGAATCTAACAGTTTGGATTTGTTGCAAATGTTATCATTGAACGGTGAGAACCTGAGCTTTGCCATCGCAATTAACTTACAACCATTGCTCGATAATAATGACCTGGCTGCTGTTCCTATTGATGTTAAAGATGTCTCGGGAGGATTTTTATTTGCAGGGCATCTGAAGGGACGTACACTGCCGGTTGCTGCAGCGCGCTTTCTTGAAGATATTTCTAAACAGTTAGGTTTGAGCTTTGGCTAACGAATAAAGAGATGCCATGTAATTTTCCTTGCTCAATTGTCATTCCGATTCTAGAGAAACTATTTACATTTTAAGCTTTTACGTATGAGAGCCACTATGAAGGTGGCAAAGTGAGAAAAAATGGTCGGCCGTGTCATCCAAGTTGTTCTTCTTTGTTTTGTAGTTGGTGTCGTTCTTGCGGCCTTTAATACGGACGCCTTAGGGTTATTGAACTGGATCGTAGAGAATTTTCAAAAAGTTGTTGATTCGGCAAGGAAATTCATTGACTGGGGCGGGCATTATATCCTTCTCGGTGCTGGTTTGGTTCTGCCGATTATCGCTATTAACCTTATTATTAAGCTCATAAAAAAACGCCGATCGATCAAGAGATCAGAGTGAAGTCATAAAAACAAAGCGCATAAAATATATCAATTTTTGTCTAATATTTACATTCCGGTAACAGTCATCTTGTTAGGTTGGAGAGATAAACGATTGCTTCTCCCCAAAGAATAGTCGTGTCCGTAATTTAAGGCGAAAATGTTACACCAAAGTATTATAGTGGAATAGATGACCTTTCTTGTGAATGCATGGGTTTAAGTTGAAGACAGATATCAGGCATATTCTCAATGCTCTTCCTGATCTAGCGATGCTGGTTCGGGGGCGAGAGGTCGTATTCTGCAACAAAGCGGGGTGTGATCTTTTAAGCGTCTCGAGGACAGAAGAATTTACCCCTTATCCTTTGATCAATTTCATCGATTCTGAATATCATGAAGTATTTTCTGAAATCTGGAACGGGCTTCTGGATACAGGTAAGACTGATTTTCCATTAAAGATGGTTGGGTTGGACAAGCGGTATCATGAAGTCATGTTTTATGCTGATACTGCTAATCTAATAGATGAAGATACTATTGTTCTTTACGGCAAAGATTTTTCATTAACAAAGCGAAATGCAGCAGCTCTTGTCGAGAGTGAACTCTCTCAGCGCATTCTAAAAGATGCAGCGCTCTCTTTTCTTTGTATCTGTGATGACAAGGGTATTAGCTACATGAATCCCGCAGGCTTGCGATTGCTGGAAGGGAAAAAGGAAGAAGAGGTTCTTGGACGTCAGTTTTCTGACTTGGTGCACCCTGACTACCAATCTGTTTTTAAAAAAGATTTCAGCCTGCTCACGGCTGAAACTCAAGCTTTGCCAATGAAGTTGATTGGTCTGCAGGGAAATGAGCTTCGCGTTGAGATGTTGGTCTCAAAGTTCAGACACGGCGGGCGCAGTGGTTTCCTTATAGAAGCTAAAGACATTAATGATTTACTCTTGCGGCAAGAAGAATTGCTGCGCATCCAAGGTGTTCTCAAGCGTAAGGTTGCTGAACGGACACAAGAACTAACTGCAGAAATTAAGGCTCGTATTCAAGCGCAAGAAATCGTCGAACACATGACATTTCACGATGCGCTTACCGGGCTTGGAAATCGAATGCAATTTGTTCGTTATGTGGATGAAGAAGCAACGATTCTCAAGCATAAAGCAACAAGTGACGGAGATCGGAAGTGGGCGGTTCTCGTTCTGGATCTGGATCATTTTAAAGACCTTAATGATATATTCGGGAGAGACACAGGGGACCAGCTGTTACGTCAAATAGGAAATCTTTTGCAAGAAGAGATGGTCGTCGGGGCGCATTTGGCACGTCTGGGCGGAGATGAGTTTGCTCTGATGCTTCCCTATGAAAATGACACAGATCCAGAAGATTGCGCTCAGCGGGTTCTCTTGCGAATGAGCAAAGCATTTTTCCTGAGTGGCAAAGAAATTTATTCTGGTTGCAGTGTGGGAATCGCGCTCGCACCTCAGCATGGTAACAATGCAGGAGAATTACTTGGGCATGCGGAGATGGCGCTTTATCACGCCAAGAGCAAGGGACGATCGACGTACTCTTTCTTTAGTACTGAACTCAAAAAAGATATCGCTGAAAGCAGTCGCATTGAGCATTTATTGAGGGCAGCATTAGATAAGAATGAATTTGAACTCTACTATCAACCTCAGGTGGATTTACAAAGCGGTCGCCTTATTGGTGCTGAGGCTTTAATTCGCTGGCATAGCACCGAAGGGATGGTTAGTCCTGATCGGTTTATACCGATTGCAGAGAAAACAGGTTTGATCGATCCCATTACCGACTGGGTTATGACGACGGCTTGTACGCAGGCAAGAGAATGGCAAAATATCTTACCTGGTATTCGAGTGGCCGTGAATCTTTCTGCGGTTTCTTTTCGACAGATGGATTTTGTAAACAAGGTTCGTGAGGTTCTGGAATTTACTCAGGTGAGCCCTGATTGTCTGGAGCTTGAGATTACAGAAACCGCGATCATGGTTGATTTCCAGGAAGCAGACCGTATTCTCAACAGCCTTGCGGAGCTGGGTGTTCATCTCGCGATTGATGATTTTGGAACGGGTTACTCTTCTCTTTCTTATCTAAAACGCTTCCCCGTTAATAAACTGAAAATCGATAAGTCTTTTGTGATGAATCTCGACCAAAATCAAGATGATGCGGCGATTACCGCCGCGATCATTTCCATGGCAAAAGCAATGGGAACGAAAGTATTGGCCGAAGGCGTCGAAGAAAAAACTCATATGCTCTTTTTGAAAGAGCGTGGATGTGAGGAAGCTCAAGGGTATTATTTTGCCAGACCAATGCCCGCAGTTGACTTCCTAAACTGGTGTGAGCAAGAAGGGTCAATTCAAGCCAAGATGACATCGGGGTAATGGCTTAATCAAGGGCTTTTCTCTGACAACCTTTCTTACCGTAAATCGCCCCCTTGTTCGATGAATGCTTTGAAGGTTTCATCAAACATTTCTCGCTTTAGATCCCTGACAATAAAAACGATCTTTGATCGTTTATCATCACTTGGCCAAGCTTTGAGCATGACAGGCGGGTGGAAAACATGTTGAACTCCATGGATAACTATAGGGTTGCTATCGCCCTCAATGTTGAGAATTCCCTTTATCCGTAAAAGATTATTACCATAGAGCGTGATCAGCATCTCGATCCATGAATTGAGCTGCTCCCAATCAATCGGCTGATCATGTGTGAGACAAAAAGCATGTACCTTATCATCGTGACGATTGAGATTATGGGCATGCCCGTGTACGTGATCATGGCTATGATCATGATGGTGTTTATGGTTGTCTTCAAAAGCTTCAGCTTTTAGCCAGTTTTGGACATCCAGAGTTTTTGTGGCTGGATTGTAAAGCCCGGCATTGAAAAGCAACGAGGGCTCAATGATCCCGTGCTTGATTTCTTCTATGGTTGCTGTGGGGTTTAATTCTTTTAGACGCAATTTGAGGTCGTTGAATTCACCGGCATTCATCAAATCCGTTTTGGTCAATAACAATCTATCGGCAACTGCGGCTTGCTTCACTGCTTCCTGTTGGTTGTCCAGCGTGTCATTGCCATTGATGGTATCAACAGTGGTAATCACGCCATCCAAGCGAAAACGATCACTTAAAAAAGAATCAGACATAAGTGTCTGAAGGATGGGGGCGGGATCAGCAAGACCGGTGGTTTCAATTACAATACGATTAAATGCAGGGACTTCTTTCATTAAGCGCTGTTTATAGAGTTTTCTAATCGTTTCAACCAGATCGCCTCGAACGGTGCAACACAGGCAACCGCTGTTCATGAGGATGATATCTTCAGTTGAGTTCTCGACCAGTAAGTGATCGAGGCCAATTTCCCCAAACTCATTAACGATCACGGCTGTTTCGTCCATGTCTGGATGATGTAGCAGTTGTTTCAATAGAGTTGTTTTCCCACTACCAAGGAAACCAGTGAGCACTGAGATCGCTAAGGGCTCATCTGGAATGTCCATGTCGTGTACCTGAAACTTATGATCTGACATTGCGCGGGCGCCTTTAATACAGAGAGAGGTTCTTGTCTCTATGGACAAGGTAGAAAGCATAGAGACTAGCCGTGAGGTATAATAACCCTCCAGCTTGGTGTAGAGCTCCCAGATGAACGGGGACAACAAGTAACAAAGTGGAGATTCCAAGACTGACTTGCAACACAGCAGCCAACATAAGTAAATGCAGAGCTTTAGTCAGGGGTGAGGGTCGGCTGAGAAAAAGGGACCAAAACCAGATAATCAGTGTTACCAAAAATGTAGATACCGCTAAAACGCGGTGGTTGAACTGAACCGCTGCGACGTTTTCAAAGGTATTCATATACCACGGCTGGATGTCATGATATGAGGGTGGAATGATTTGACCTTCCATCAAGGGAAAGGTGTTGTAAATCATTCCGGCATTCAAGCCCGCAACAAGCCCGCCAGATGCAATAGTAATGGTAATCAACAGCGGAATATACATTAAGGGAAAATGCAGTTTAGCGCTGGTGAAGGCTGAATTTCGACTTGGCACAGGAAAGAGCAAACGCAGGGCAATCCAGAAGAGATAGCCGTAGATTGCAAAGGCCATGAGCAAGTGAGCCGTCAGGCGGTACTGGCTTACATCTGTCCGATCAGCAAAGCCGCTTGCGACCATATACCAGCCAAGTCCGCCCTGCAGACCGCCAAGTATGAACATGAAGATCAAGTGTGGCATCAAGGGTTTTTGAATTCGCCCTTTTATCAGGAACCAAACGAAAGGAATAAGGAAGACGACACCGATTGCCCGGCCCCAGAGGCGGTGAATAAATTCCCACCAGAAAATACTTTTAAATTCTTCCAGACTCATGCCGATGTTTTCTTGCTGATACTCTGGAATCTGTTTGTAGATATCAAAAAGACGAAGCCAGTCATCGGTGTTCATCGGGGGGATGATGCCTTTGAAAGGTTCCCACACCATTATGGACAAGCCTGATTCTGTCAGGCGGGTTATTGCGCCGATCACAGCCATGATCATGATCATGGCACAGCATATCAAGAGCCAGATTGCGATGGGGCGATCCTGTTTACGTGTGTCGGATATCATGGCTTGTTTGCTCGCATCTATAGCAACGGTCTTTGAAAGTATCTCGAATGCTTTTTATATAAGGATTTTGGCGACTTTCAAGGTCGCAAGCATCACAAGATGCCAACTTGGGGTATTTAATGCGATTTATCTGCGGGTATGATCTCACAAGTTGGCAATAAAAGGTCATGCGTAATAGTTCCCTCTGAGTTTGAGAGTGACAACCTCATGGTGTGGTGAGTACCACTTTGGATCAAGGATATTAACCCGATTTGATTTAAATTAAAGAGATCCGCAGATGGTTGATTGTTTACAGGCATGTTGAGCTCAACTTGCCTGATTTCACTAAATCCGCATGAGCGTTGGCGTTTTATTTCCGGATCGCGTTGCCAAACATCGGGACGTTTCCCGCTCGGAGAGGTGAAAATAAAGGGCTGTGCTGGATCCAGGCTAGAGTTGGCTACAGGTATGGACAGGCCTTTGGGAAGATAAGGCGGGTTGTAATTCCACGTTTCAAAGGGAAGTTCCGGGCGTAAGGCAATTCCAAAAGGCGAAGCACCGTTTTCCTGCCATAGGGAACGTTCAGCCAAGCGTGTCTTCGAAATTAAATCACTCTTAGCTGCGGCTTCATCCGTTATCCAAAGGAGTTCGAGATAAGTATTGTCAAAGCAGTAGCAGATATTTGTTGTGCCTTGGCCGGGGTGATCCCGGCGATAGCTCTCGATAAAGCCTGCCTCTTTTAACCAGCGTGCTTCCATGGGGTCTTGGTTCGAACCAGAATCAATTGGACCTGCTTCAACAAAGACAAAGATATGGTCGATTTGGAGAGAGGAAGAAGTCATAGGGAAAGTACAAAGTTACGATAGGGGAAACTTTACAAGTCCCCCCTATAAGATTTTGATCTTAAGCAGTCATATAGCGTGCACGCGCACCACGTTCGAGTGCTGCTGCAGGCAGGCGTTCGACATCAAGTGTGTGACGTAAAATTTCGAGAAGACGTAGTTCTTCCTGACTTGCAACGCCGTCAGCAGCAACGACTTCCAGAGCCAAAGCATATGCAGTTTCGCGCAATTTCTCCGGCAGAGCGGCGACAACTTGATCCAAAACCTTGTCAAAACCGTCTTCCTGGTTGAGAATATCAGCGCATTTACGAGAGTCCAGAGGAAGATCTTCAGGATTATATCCATTAAATACCGGTAAGAATTTCACGATTTCACCGATGGTCTGTAGTTCTGAATCTGTCATGTCGCTATCAGCGGCTGACGTAAGGACCATAATGTAGACCAGCGCGGATCTGTAATCGGTCATGTAGATACTTCCTCTTGAGTTCTTCTGATTGTGGTTAATAGGATTTGAAATCTGAACCCAATACCTATGAAGTTGGAACCTGTTTTTCAATCCTTTGTAACTTACTATAACAGGAAAAATTGGAATAACTCTAGAGAACTCTTTGGATTTCGAGGTTCTTTTTTACCAATCATAACTGCCGGTAAATCTGATCAGCAATATTGGAAAGTTCTTTGTGTTCAATGTCACCAATTACAGCGTACCCCAGAGGGCCATCGTACCAATAAAAAGCCTGAGTTGTGCCTGTTTTTTGGAATTGGAAGGCAAGCTCATTTGCTTTTGGATCCTGAGTTTGAGTTTTGGTGTCAAGTTTAGACAAATAAACAGTAATCCGACTCCCCTCTTTACTCTCATACATGAACTGAGCTGCAGGACCCGTACTTGAGGGAAGTAATCGTCCTCCCATAAGTTGGAATCCACTAGTGGATAGATCGGGAATGGTGAGGGGGGCTTCAAGACGGTATGAAAGCCATTTCGCAAGATGGGCTTGCTCATTGCTATTGACTTCGACGGGGTGGCGAACTTCTGGAGTATAAACCCAGTGTGCTTCCATCGCATGCGTCGTTAATTTCTCGGTGGTTGCGTACTTCAAACCTGAAGAAGAGCTCGATTGTTTGATGTAATCATGTCCAAACCAGCCTCCCAATGACCCAATGGTGAGAAATAAAATCGCTGCAGCGACATACGATAAAACCGAGTATCTGTGAGAGTTTACATAACCTGTGTCCAGCGGTTGCTCTCCAGAAAGTAAATGCTCTGGAATTGCTTCATCCGCCTTCGCGGCAAAGAGGGCCTGGAGGCCATCATTTTGTTTTTGCCATTCAGCCACGCGATTGGCATCTTCGGGGTGTGTTTCCAACCATTGTTCTACACGTTCTCTCTCTGGCAGAGTAAGTTCACCATCAACATACGCGTGAAGAAGTTCTGAGCCTTCAAATCGTTGCTTGCTCATTTTATTCTCCTGATGTGTGGAGCTCTGACGTCTGAGCCAGAAGAGGAGGCAGCTTTAGAGGTAGCCATTTTCTTACGTATGTTCTCTCGTGCTCGTGAGAGACGGGACATGACCGTTCCGGATGGAATTTCCATAATTTTTGCAACTTCTCTGTAGCCCAACCCTTCCAGTGTAATAAGCAGGAGTATCTGTTTTTGTTCATCTGGTAATTCGGCTATCGCCTTGTCTAAATCTTGTAAATACAGACGATCAAGTTGGTTTGCAGGTTTTTGGAATTGGGGAGCCATAGCCAACTTCTCTGTTATTTCGGAGGACTTATCCAATGGATTATGGTTGCTTGCGCGATAATGATTTAGCTGGATGTTACTGAGAATTCGATAAAGCCATGAGTTTAAACTACCTTCACCTTTCCACTGAGAACGTTTTCTTAGTCCGCGTTCCAGGCAATCCTGAACCAGATCGTCAGCCGTGGACGAATTTCTCACCAGAGCGTAAGCGTATCGCCGCAGTACGGGGATCGATTTGGTCAGCTGGCTGAGAAATTCGTCCATTAGAAATTACCTGTGCGGTTACCTGATCTTGAATGATTATGGCTTAGCTATGTGCCACACACCTTTGAATTTATCCCCTGTGACGTCACCAGGTTTTTTGTCTTTTACCCAGCCATAAAGAGGCATGCCTTTATATGCCCACTGTTTGGCACCATCATCTCGTGTGATTTTTGTGTAATCCCCTGCTTCGGTTGAATATGTGTCAGCTAGCACTGGTGGCCAAGCCTTGGCACAACCTCCATTACAGGCTGATTTTCCGTTGGTGTCTTTGTCAAAAGTATAAAGAGACATGCCCGATGAATCTGTGAGGACAGTTCCTAGAGAGGTTTCTCCACTTTTTACGACGCCTGATAAATCTCCAGCGAATGAGACAGAGGCTGAGAGTGCAAATAGAGTTGTGGCGATGGCGACTGTTTTGAAGATTGTTTTCATATTCTTTTCTCCTTGAGACGGATACGTCAATAAAGTTTCGATAGACGTAAGACACTTCAATCCAGATTTTATTCCCCGAGAGTGAAAATAATTTATCTTTAACTTTAAAAATCGGATGAACTTTTTTGATGGGTCCTGTTGATTTCAATCGATGAGTCCTGTGCCATTCACAACTTCCAATTGAGTATTGAATGTGAGAAGTTTTGCCTTCTTGGTTATTACTACACAAGGAGCTTTAGCAATATGAGTGGAGTTTTCGTAGTAGCAGTAGACGGTAGTCCTGGCAGCCAACGTGCGCTGCAAGCGGCAATAGAACTGGCTGGAATGACAGAGGCTAAACTGGTTTTGGCCCATGTTATCGAGTGGTCACCGTTTACATTTCATACACCTGATGAACTGGCTGTCCGTCATAAGCGTCGGGAAGAAGAACTGGATCGTGCACGTGAGGTTGTGCTTGGCCCGTCCAAAGAAGTGGTTGATGGCGCAGGAATAACTTCTGATCTTATCGTCCGGCACGGACACCCAACCGAAACCCTGATCGAAATATCTGAAGAAGCAGGGGCGTCGCATGTTTTTATCGGACGCAAAGGGCAATCAAAAATCAGAACACTATTTTTCGGGAGTGTTGCAGCATCACTGGTGCAGACCTCACCAGTTCCAATAACAGTTGTACCCTAACCTGATCAAAAGAATCAGGAGGGAATACATTTACGATATAAACAAAATACAGGGGGCATGTCTGATGCCGAGAATATTATGTTTACTGAGTATGTTGGTGTTGATGCCGCAGGTGGCATTGGCCGGAATTGACGAAACTATCAATGCGGCAACCGCCCCGATTGCTTCTGCAATTAGTGCTGTTGTCTTTTTCAAAATTACTGTTTTTGATGCACAATTACCACTGGTTGTCCTTTGGCTGGTTATCGGGGCGGTGTTCTTTACTCTCCGTATGGGATTTGTGAACATTTGGGGCTTCAAGCACGCGATCCATCTGGTAAGAGGGGATTACTCCAACCCAGATGATGCCGGGGAAGTTTCTCACTTTCAGGCTTTGGCGACCGCTGTATCGGGGACAGTTGGTATCGGTAATATTGGTGGTGTCGCCGTGGCTGTAACGGTTGGGGGGCCAGGCGCAACATTCTGGTTGATCGCCGCAGGTTTTCTGGGGATGTCGACCAAATTTGTGGAATGTACTCTCGGTGTCAAATACCGGAATGAAAACAGTGATGGGTCTGTATCCGGGGGACCAATGTACTACCTCCGCAGAGGTTTTGCGGAACTAAATATGGAAGGTTTTGGGAAGTTCCTAGGTACTTTCTATGCGATCGGGATTTTTATCGGTGCTTTAGGCATTGGGAACATGTTCCAGTCGAACCAGGCTTATGTGCAGTTAAATACTGTGACGGGTGGTATGTTTGATGATTTAGGATGGCTTGTTGGTCTGGTTATGGCAGCTGTCGTATTTATGGTCATCGTTGGTGGTATCAAATCCATTGCTGCTGTGACCGAAAAAATCGTGCCCTTTATGGCTATTTTTTACTGCTTTTTTGCACTTATTGTTATTTTCATGAACGGGGCAGCTCTGCCTGAAGCAATTAGCAACATCTTTACGGGTGCATTTACGGGTGAGGGCGTTGCCGGTGGTGCTTTAGGGGCGTTAATCATCGGGTTTCAACGTGCTGTTTTCTCCAACGAGGCTGGTATTGGTTCTGCCTCCATTGCCCACTCGGCTGTGAAAACCAGTGAGCCGGTAACCGAAGGAGTGGTTTCTCTCTTGGAGCCATTTATTGATACGATCGTTATTTGTACGATCACGGCGCTGGTTATTGGTACCTCTGCGGTGGCAACTCCAGGGTTCGCAGGGGATGCGACGGGTATTGCCATGACGTCGGCGGCTTTTGAAACTCAGATTTCCTGGTTTCCAATCCCCTTGGCTTTTGCAGGGATGCTGTTTGCATTCTCGACCATGATTTCCTGGTCTTACTACGGTTTAAAGGGGTGGACTTATCTCTTTGGTGAAGCCCAGCTTGGGCAAACTATCTACAAGGTGTTGTTCTGCGTATTTGTTGTACTTGGCTGTGTTGTACAGCTCGGCCCAATCCTTGATATCTCAGATGCGCTCGTCTTCTTGATATGTGTGCCGAATATATTGGGCCTTTATGTTCTGTCTCCCATTGTGAAGCGGGAACTGGACAGTTACATGTCTCGTATTCGTAGCGGTGAGATTAAAAAGTTTAAAACAAGCAAAGCTTCTTAAAAAAAAGCTCAGGCTTAGTAAAAAAATCAAGCGTCGGAAATTTTGTATCCGACGCTTGATTTCTAAATTTTTGAAAAAAGAAACCAGTTAACTTGACGTGGCGAGTAATCCTCCCGCGCCGATCAATAAAGAACCGCTTGCCCGGTTCATGATTTTTTGACCGCGAGCCGTTCTGGTGAGGAAAGCGAGTTGTTTACCTGAAATAGCATAGAGGAATAATGCGATAACCTCGAGAATAATAAAGGTTATTCCCATAGACGCGAATTGGGGAAGCATAGAATTTTCGGCGACCAAAAATTGCGGGAAGAAGGCGGTGAATACAAGAATCGCTTTCGGATTACTAATCGCAACCAAAAACTCTTGTCGAATAATTTTATAAGTAGAAACCCTTTCGGCAATCTCTAAACTGGGATCTGCAATCTCTTCGGTCTTTGCGCGCCAAAGGCGAAAGCCGAGATAAACAAGATAAAGTGCGCCCACGATTCTCAAAACATAAAATGCGGTGGCGGAGGCAGCAAGAATGGCACCAAGCCCTGTGGCTGTCAGGACAATCAGAATAACAAAAGCCAGCAACCGCCCCAACCCACCCATCATGGCGTAGAGCAAGCCATAGCGAAGCCCATTGGTCATTGCGAGCATATTGTTTGGACCAGGCAGTACGTTAATTGCAAAGGCTGCAGGTACGAAAAGAAGCCACAGATCTAAAGACATGAAAATCACCGCTCAGTACGAGGAAACTGTGAACAGCCTACATTTGCTTTTTAAAATCGTATAGATGGAGAATGCTGAAGGGCCGATTGTAAGGTTACAATGGTCAGCCAGAGGCTCGATAAATATGCTAAAAAGACAAAAGACCGCATGAAGCGGTCTTTGTGGTCAATCTTCTTTTTGAAGATTGGTCGGGGAGAGAGGATTCGAACCTCCGACCCTCTGGTCCCAAACCAGATGCGCTACCAGGCTGCGCTACTCCCCGAACGAGAGATGGTTTATGCTTCCTGATTTGCTTTTGCAAGCAAAAAAGTCGTGGAATGAAATATTGTTGAGAAATCCCAGAATTCTAGAGTATCTGAGAGTCGGTTCTCTGGGGCAACTCAAGTTTTGTTCTCGGTAACCTTCTTTGTTTTTGCATCGAAAAAAGCCCTCACTTCTCTGACGGTTTCGGCTAATCCGATTTTTTGAATGGAGACGCCTTCAGGAAAGGCATTTTGCAGCCTTGTGGGCATCATGGGGTCAAGAAGTACAAAGATGCCTCGATCATTTTCGCGTCTAATCAAGCGGCCATAAGCCTGCTTTAGCTTTAATCGAGTTTGACTATCGTTGTATCGATTGCCGCCGAAATGTTCTTTTCTGGCTCTGTGTTGAATGGTCGGGCGCGGCCAGGGGACACGGTCAAATACGATCAGGCGGAGCGAGTCCCCGGGGACATCTACCCCATCCCTGACAGCATCGGTCCCCAGGAGGGAAGAGTTCCGTTCGGCCCTGAAAATGTCGATCAGGGTTGAGGTATCCAAATTATCGACATGCTGGCTGTAGAGGGTTAGTCCGGCGCGATCTAATTCGGGGCCCATTTTTTGATGTACTGTGCGCAGTCTGGATATGGCGGTAAAAAGGCCGAGGGCACCGCCTTGGGAGGCAAGGAAAAGTTCACGGTAAGCGGACGAAACCTGATCCATATCGTCTTTGCGAACGTCATTGATTATAAACACTTTGGTTTGTTCGATATAGTCATAGGGCGATTTGAAACGGGCGCGAATTGGCGTTCCGGGAACAAAGGCTGCACCGCTACGTCTTTCCGCGCCAATCCAGTCGCTTTCTTCACTTCCGCTTCCCTCTGTTAGGGTTGCTGAAGTGATAACCGTACCCTGAGCTTGGGAAAGCACGGTATTGGCTAAAGGTTTTGTCGGGTCAATCCAGTGTCGGTGAAGACCGACATCAAGATCTTTCCCGGCGGCACGTTCAACGGAAAGCCAGTCTGTAAATTCTTCCGGCGTTTCTTCTTCCAGAGCGCTGAGCATTGATATCCAGGCTTGAACCTGATTACTGCCACGCTGTTCCAGACTCTTGCAAGCAGCTTCGATGCGCCTTCGCGTGTCACTGTCTAGTTCGTCTGCTTCATTATCGAGGCGTTGTTCAAGCCTGCGCCGTAAGTTTTTGATCGGCTCGAGCAATTCTTCCAAAGCAGATCTGAGCTCGACGGCAGATTCGATTAGGCCAGGAACTGTCGGCTTGGTTTCCGCTTCCAGACTATAGGGGGAGTTTTCGTGGTCTGTTCTGGCATAAACCTGATTGCGGAGGTGGCTGAGGAAGGTCTCCATTGGGCCTGTGGGTTGGTTGTCTTCCATTCGGTTGGCCCAACCATCGCCTGTTAGGTGTCTGGCTGCATGAACGGTTTCGGTTACCAGTTCGCGCGTCCGATCATCTGTGGCGATCAAATCTTCCAGGCGTTTTTTGAGGCCACGCGCACGGCTGGCTGATCGTGTTGATCCGGTTTCAATGCCTGATATCCAACGCCTGAGTTCCTGGCTTTCCTGTGCTGTTAGGTGGGCAGAGAAAGCGGCATCGGCAGCGTCAAAAAGATGGTGTCCCTCATCAAAAACATAGTGACTTGGCAGAGAGTTTTCGTCGCGGCCTCCGCCCATGGCTGCCTGAATCATGACCAAGGCGTGATTGGCGACGACGATGTTGGCCCGTTTTGCCTTGCGGATGTTGCGCTCGATATAGCAACGACTGTAGTGCGGGCATCCAGAGTATATGCATTCTCCACGGCGATCGGTGAGACCCAGGGTTCGTGTGCGCCCTACCAGATCAGCGAGCCAGCCAGGAAAATCGCCACCAACCATATCGCCATTACGGGTTCGGGAAGCCCAGCGTGCCATGAGGCCGATGGCGATGGCATCATTGGGTCGGGTCATGAGTGCTTGGGAGGCTTCTTCGAGATTAAGGAGGCACAAATAATTTTCCCGACCTTTTCTGATCACAACCCGTTTGGCTTTTTCGTGGCGCTCGGGGAAAAGGCGATTGAGCTCGTCATCAATTTGCGTTTGCAGGTTTCGGGTAAAGGTGGAGATCCAGATCGGTGCGCCATTTTTTTCTGACCAGATACTGGCCGGAGCAATGTAGCCCAGAGTTTTCCCAACACCTGTGCCTGCTTCGGCCAGAACGATATTGGGCTCCCCTGAGATGTCTCTTGGTGCAAAGGCGCTGGAAACGGCTGATGTATAATCTACCTGCTGGGGACGGGCTTCAGCTTCTTCACCGAGAAGTTCTGCCAAACGACGCCTTGCGTCTTCAGGTTTGACAGATTGATTCCGGGGTGGATCTTCCGGGGCATGATCGCTCCATTCCTCCAGGCGTTCCCAAATGCGGAGGCCTCGTCCGGGTTTTAAAGCGGGGGAGTGAATGTCCTGCTCATGCATGGCTGATAAAACTGACGGCCCCCAGAGCCAGCCAGCCATCATCATTGTTCTGGCGATATCGGCGGCATAAGGGTCAAATTGTCGACCTTTTGAGGATTGTTCTCGAAGAAGAAGTTCAGCGGTTTGGTGTAAGAGTACTGCTGCGCCTTCTATTGATGTTGGCTCTGGTGCTCCAATAAAAGTCGCCAAACCGCGCGGAGTTGGGGTGCAGGCGGCAGAGGGGCGTACAAAGGCAACAAGTTCAAGCACGTCATACGCGGGGAAGGGGTCTATCCCCAGCCGTTGAGCCGTTGAGCGGGCGTGGCAAACCATGGGAGGTTCCAGAGTTACCCGTCTGGCGGTTTCAACGTTGGTTAACCGTTCGACCTCACCATCTGGACTAATCCACACAGAAAACCGCATACCAGAAAGCAATAATGGCGTTTTGGGCATCATTATTGCGCCGGGCTCGTTACTATTTTTTTGTTTAGGTACTTGTGGTTCCGTGGTCATAATCTCTGGGTTTGGGGTCTCTTGTTTTGGCGTAAAATGACTGAAATTTATCTTTCTTATAAAAGGGGGATCAGATTATAGCTATGAAAAAAGAACAAGCGGCGAACATTACTGTAATATATCAACATTTCTGCTGTAATTTTCTTGGCTCAGTGCGTCTTTGTTGACGTGGGGCTCTCCTGCGCCTAATTTCCCCTCTCTGGTCATCTTGGTTTAGGTATGTGCCAGATAGAATTTCATTAAATCAAAACAGCAGCCCATAAGGGATAAGAATATGTCTAACCACCAGGAACTTGCTATGCAGGCAAAAGCATGGCCGTTTGAAGAAGCGCGCAAAGTATTGGCTCGTGTAGGTGGGAAGACGCCGAAGAAGGGCTATGTACTCTTCCAGACCGGTTATGGTCCTTCGGGTCTGCCGCATATTGGAACCTTTGGGGAAGTTGCGCGCACGACGATGGTTCGCAATGCCTTTGAGCAGCTTTCTGATATCCCGACCAAGCTCTTTTGTTTTTCTGATGATCTCGACGGTTTCCGTAAAGTGCCTGACAATCTTCCGAACAAAGAGATGCTCGCTGATAATATTGGTCAGCCGCTATCCAGGGTCCCTGATCCCTTTGGTGAGTATGATAGCCTTGGGCAGCATAACAATACCCGCTTGCGACAGTTTCTGGACAACTTTGGCTTTCAGTACGATTTCCTATCTTCCACGGAAATATACAAATCCGGCCAATTTGATGAAGCGCTTTTGGAAATACTCTCCAGCTACGACAAAATCATGGACGTGATGCTGCCAACTCTCGGAAAAGAGCGACAAGCGACCTACAGTCCCTTCATGCCGATCTGTCCGAAAACGGGTAAAGTGCTTCAGGTCCCAATTCTGGAAACAAAAGTCGATAGTGGCTCTGTCGTCTTTCGGGACGAAGATGGAGATCTTGTGGAGATTCCGGTGACGGGTGGTCATTGTAAGTTGCAGTGGAAGCCGGATTGGGCAATGCGTCAGTATGCGCTTGATGTTGATTATGAGATGGCAGGAAAAGATCTCATCGATTCAGTCAAGCTGGGCAAGAAGATTCACAAGGTTCTGGGCAGTAAGGGGCCGGAGACATTTACTTATGAGTTGTTCCTCGATGAAGGTGGGCAAAAAATTTCCAAATCCAAAGGGAATGGCTTGTCCATGGAAGAGTGGTTGACTTATGCACCTCAGGAAAGCCTGGCTTTATTTATGTACAACAAGCCCCGAACGGCTAAAAAGCTGTATTTTGATGTCATTCCGCGCATGGTTGATGATTATTTGACCTTCCGGGACAAGGCTAGTGAGCAGGAAGATGATAAGTTATTTGAAAACCCTGCGTGGCATATTCACAGAGGGTCTATCCCAGCAGAAAAGACGGCGATTTCATTCGGGATTTTACTAAATCTTGCAAGCGTCTGTAATGCAAGTGATAGCGAACGCCTTTGGGCCTTTATCAAGCGTTATGCGCCGGATGCTTCACCTGAAACGACACCGTTCCTTGATCAGCTTGTCGGTTTTGCCGTCCGTTATTATCAGGATTTTGTAAGGCCAAAGCTTAAATATCGTACGCCGGATGATAAGGAACGTGCAGCGCTTGAAGATCTCCTGTCAATTCTGAAAAATTCCGCTTCCGATGCATCTGCAGAGGATATTCAGACCGAGGTTTATAGTATGGGTAAGAAGCATGAGTTTGATAATCTGAGAGACTGGTTCAGATGCCTGTACGAGGTCTTGCTTGGTCAGTCGCAGGGGCCACGTATGGGAACATTCTTTGCCCTTTATGGTTTAAGCGAAAGTATAGCATTGATCGAAAGAGCGTTGGCTGGGGATGATTTGGCAGCCTGAGTTTGATCAACACGAGACACAAAAAAAGCCCGAGAAATTGGGCTTTTTTACTAACTTTAACAATTTTATTCTGGGAGGTTTAGCCGGCTTTCACTTTGAACGAAGCCGTTAATTCCTCTGTACAACGCCTGCAAGCCCAGTCAGATTTTTTAGGTGGATGTGGGTGCTGCTTGTTGTTTAATGCTTTGAGCCCGCCAAAGTCATGAAAATTTTTGCACGTTTTTTGGTAACAGGCTTCGACTGA
>MAAC01016518.1_pt1 | contig 18698 bp, 18 predicted proteins | sample 1115981 | NCBI WGS metagenome assembly MAAC01 (sample SAMN04961126, study PRJNA320927) | seawater metagenome | isolation source: sample BD02T64 sea water enriched with oil for 64 days | place: USA:Gulf of Mexico | collected 2013-07-27
ACAAATTTCTCCCATTGCTTCAATTATTCCTGTAAACATGATAACTATTAATTACATTTGTACAACAAAAGTAATCATATAAGGGTTCTTTAAATAATGGATGAACAAAAAAAAATAATAGTTGGAATTTCAATTGGAGATTTAAACGGAATAGGAAGTGAGGTTGTTTTAAAAGCATTAAATGATTCTAGAATATTAGATTTTTTTACTCCTGTAATATTTGCTTCTCAAAAATTAATGCAGCACTTCAATAAGGTTTATGAACTTGATTGTAATCTATATGGGATTAATAGTTTAAATAAATTATCTCATAATAAAATAAATGTATTTAATGTTTGGAACGAATCTGTTTCTATAAATTTTGGAAAAGAAGATCCAGAAATAGGTTCCTATGCTATTAAATCATTAAAATCTGCAGTTTCTGCATTAAAAGAGAAAAAGATTGATGTTCTTGTTACTGCACCTATTCATAAATCAAACATACAGTCTAAGGAATTTAATTTCCCAGGACATACCGATTTTCTTAATCAAGAATTAGTAGGAGATAGTCTGATGCTAATGATTTCAAAAAAATTAAGAGTAGGATTATTAACAGACCATGTCGCTGTTAAGGATATTGCAAGTACGATAACAAAAGAATTAATTGAAAACAAAATTAATACCATTCATAAAACATTAATTCAGGATTTTGGAATTTCCAAACCCAAAATTGCTGTATTAGGAATAAATCCTCATAATGGGGATCAAGGTGTTATTGGCAAAGAAGACGATACGGTATTAAGACCAACACTAGATAATTTTCGAAAAAATGGCATGTTGGTTTATGGACCCTATGCTGCTGATAGCTTTTTTGGTTCTGGAAATTATGAAAAATTTGACGCTATAATAGCATCATATCATGACCAAGGTCTAATTCCTTTTAAAACACTTTCTTTTGGTTTGGGAGTTAATTATACAGCAGGGTTAAATAAAATTCGAACATCTCCAGATCACGGGACTGCTTTTGATGTTGCTGGCAAGAATATTGCTAGCCCAGATTCCTTTAAAGAAGCGCTGTTTAGTGCAATAAGTATTTATAAAAAAAGACAAGAATTTACAGAATTATCCAAGAACCCTTTAAAATCAAGAGGTGCAAAATAATTTGGGACCAAAAGTTTCATTAAAAAGAATTACAAAAACCTATTTGCAGTTTAAATATTTTTTTATCTTTGCACCCGCCTTATTTACAAGGTGGTTGAGTTAAACAGAGAGTGATAATGAAGGAATTGAAAGAATTTACTATCCCTTTTGTGGGATTGAAATTAGGAGACCATCGGTTTGACTTTAAAATAAGTAAATCGTTCTTTGAGCATTTTGAGTATGAAGAGTTTAATGACGTTGACATTAAATTGGGTGTAATACTGACCAAAAAAAACACAATGCTAGAGTTTGCATTAGCCTTTAATGGCTTTGTAAACGTGAATTGTGACATTACAAATGAACCATTTAATCAAGTTGTTAAAGGGGATTATCATTTTGTAGTTAATTTTGGAGATTCATTTAATAATGAAAACGAAGCTTTATTAATATTGCCTCACGGAAGTTATGAAATAAATATTCAGCAATACATTTATGAATCTATAGTCTTGGCAATACCAACACGAAGAGTTCATCCAGGAATTGAAGACGGTACATTAAAATCTGAAATACTTACTAAACTTGAAGAATTACGCCCTAAGCTTGATGCAAATTTTGAAGAAGGCGAAACAACAGACCCAAGATGGGACGAATTAAAAAAATTATTAACAGACAAATAATATAAGTAATGGCACATCCAAAAAGAAAAATCTCCAGAACAAGAAGAGATAAAAGAAGAACGCATTACAAAGCTACAACACCTCAAATTGCTACAGATCCTACAACAGGAGAAGCTCATTTATATCATAGAGCTCATTGGCATGAAGGGAAATTATACTACCGCGGCCAGATTGTAATCGACGCTGTTGAAGAAGTAGAAGCATAGTAATACTTTTTATAAAGAACAAAAAAACTCCCACAGGTGTGGGAGTTTTTTTGTTTGTCATTAATTTATTTTTAATTGATGACAAAAACAACTACTTTTCGCTTGTTATTGGTGAATTTTTAGTAATTTTCGCCCAGTTTTAAGGGATTTACCCTTATTTGTGAATATAATTCAACTTTATGAGTAAGATCACAGCAGCAATAACAGCTGTAGGGGGCTATGTCCCAGACTATGTTCTCACCAACCAGATTCTGGAAACAATGGTGGATACTAACGATGAATGGATAACATCTCGTACTGGTATAAAAGAACGCAGAATATTAAAAGATAAAGACAAGGGAACTTCCTTTCTCGCCATTGAAGCTGCAAAAGATTTACTTAAAAAAGGAAACATTGATCCTAAAAAGATTGATATGGTCATTTTGGCCACGGCAACTCCAGATATGCCTGTCGCTAGTACAGGAGCTTATGTAGCCACACAGATTGGAGCGGTAAATGCTTTTTCTTATGATCTTTCTGCTGCTTGTTCTAGTTTTCTTTTTGGAATGTCTATAGCAGCTAAATATATTGAATCTGGAAGCTATAAAAAGGTTCTTTTAATAGGAGCTGATAAAATGTCTTCTATTCTTGATTATACAGATAGAACTACTTGTATTATTTTTGGTGATGGCGCTGGCGCAGCACTTTTTGAGCCAAATCATGAAGGATTTGGCGTTCAAGATGAATTCTTAAGATCTGATGGTGACGGAAGGCACTTTTTAAAAATAGATGCTGGAGGTTCTTTATTACCTCCTTCAGAAGAAACCTTAAAGAATAACCAACATGTTGTATTTCAAGATGGGAAAACAGTTTTTAAGTTCGCAGTAACAAAGATGGCAGATGTTTCAGAAAAGATGTTACTACGCAATAATATTTCTGGAGATGACTTACAATGGTTAGTTCCGCATCAAGCAAATAATAGAATTATTGAAGCCACAGCAAGAAGAATGAAAATTCCTGAGGATAAAGTAATGAAAAATATTCATAGATATGGAAATACAACGTCTGCTACGTTACCTTTATGTCTTTATGATTATGAAAAAAAGCTTAAAAAAGGAGATAATTTAGTGTTTGCTTCTTTTGGAGGAGGCTTTACATGGGGTGCCATTTACCTTAAATGGGCATATAATTCCTAGTTAATAATTGATAATTAAAAACCAAGATTATGAATATAAAAGAGATTCAAAACTTAATCAAGTTTGTAGCAAAATCTGGAGCAACCGAAGTTAAGCTCGAGATGAATGATGTAAAAATCACTATTAGAACTGGAGAAGGTCATGCGAAAGGTGAAACTACTATCATTCAACAATTACCAACTATGGGAGCTGTAGCGCCACAAGTAATGGCTCAACCACAAGTTGAAACTGCTTTACCAGCCGAAACAGAAACAACATCTGCTGATGAAGACTCAAAATATATCACAGTAAAATCACCTATCATAGGGACATTCTACAGAAAATCATCACCAGACGTACCTTCATTTGTTGAAGTTGGAGATACTATAAAAGATGGAGATGTGCTTTGTATTATTGAGGCGATGAAACTTTTTAACGAAATTGAAAGTGAAGTCTCAGGTAAAATTGTAAAAGTATTGGTGGATGATGCTACGCCTGTAGAATTTGACCAACCATTATTTTTAGTAGACCCGTCTTAATTTGTAAAATCCCCTTCCGAGTAATAGGAGTAAAAAATTAGTTTTCATATAATTTGGAATTTATTTTTTGACCTTATTTGCTTTTGGGAATGTAATTTCAGAAATTATGTTTAAAAAAATATTAATTGCCAATAGAGGAGAAATAGCATTACGAATTATTCGTACCTGTAGAGAGATGGGAATAAAATCGGTTGCTGTTTATTCTAAAGCAGATGAAGAAAGTCTTCATGTACGTTTTGCAGACGAAGCAGTATGTATAGGACCTGCACCAAGTAGCGAGAGTTATTTAAAAATCCCTAATATTATAGCTGCTGCAGAGATTACCAATGCAGATGCCATACATCCTGGTTATGGATTTTTATCTGAAAACGCCAAGTTTTCAAAATTATGTAAAGAACATAATATTAAATTTATCGGAGCTTCTTCTGATATGATTGATCGTATGGGAGATAAAGCTTCCGCAAAATCTACAATGATTGAAGCAGGAGTGCCTTGTGTTCCTGGTAGTGAAGGAGTAATTCCAGACTTTAAAACTTGTATTAAAGTTGCTAAAAAAACAGGATATCCTGTAATGCTTAAAGCAACTGCTGGTGGTGGTGGAAAAGGAATGAGAGCTGTTTGGAAAGAGGAAGATTTACAAAATGCTTGGGATTCTGCTAGAAACGAAAGTAAAGCTGCTTTTGGGAATGACGATATGTACATTGAAAAGCTTATTGAAGAGCCTAGACATATCGAAATTCAAATTATTGGAGATAGCGAAGGGAACGCATGTCACTTAAGCGAACGAGATTGTTCCATACAAAGACGTCATCAAAAACTTGCCGAAGAAACTCCAAGTCCGTTTATGACCGATAAACTTAGAGAAGACATGGGCTTGGCTGCGGTAAAAGCTGCAGAGTATATAAAATATGAAGGTGCTGGAACGGTGGAGTTTTTAGTAGATAAACATCGCAATTTCTACTTTATGGAAATGAATACTCGTATACAAGTAGAACATCCAATTACCGAACAAGTTATTATAGATTTTGACTTAATAAGAGAGCAAATTAAAGTTGCAGCGGGAATCCCTATCTTAGGTATTAATTATTTTCCAAAACTGCATTCTATAGAATGTAGAATTAACGCAGAAGACCCGTATCATGATTTTAGACCTTGTCCTGGAAAAATAACCGAATTACATTCTCCAGGAGGTCACGGAATACGATTAGACACTCATGTTTATGCAGGATATACGATTCCTCCTAATTATGACTCTATGATAGCTAAGCTTATTACAACTGCTCAAACAAGAGAAGAGGCAATAAGTAAAATGCGAAGAGCTTTAGACGAATTTGTAATTGAAGGAATAAAAACTACCATTCCTTTTCATCGTCAATTAATGGATCATCCAGATTTTATATCTGGTGATTTTACAACTGCCTTTATGGATAGCTTTGAAATGAGTGAACCCGAAGAGGAAGAATAAAATTATTTGAAACTCCGAACTAATAAAGTTCGGAGTTTTTTTTTATTTATATTTTTCATTCAGTGATAGTTCCAAAGGAACTTGTAATTCATCTTGAAAATAAGTATTTTCATTTTTGTGAAGCGGTTTTCTAGGTTTTTATTAAAAATTATACTTTGGTTTATTAGCCTAAGTATTCTTTGGATATTGGTTTACAAATTTGTGCCAGTTCCTTATACTCCATTAATGATTATTAGAAATATGGAGGGAGATGATTCATTCAAATTAAATCATCAATGGAAACCTTTGGATGAGATTTCTGAGGAACTTCAACTCGCAGTAATTTGCTCTGAAGATCAAAACTTTTTAACGCATAATGGTTTCGATGTAAAAGCAATTAAAGAGGCTATGTTAGAAAATGAAGAAGGAAAAAGATTAAGAGGGGGAAGTACTATTTCTCAGCAAACAGCAAAAAATGTTTTTTTATGGCAAGGAAGAAGTTGGCTTCGGAAAGGACTGGAAGCTTGGTTTACGGTAATGATTGAAGTATTTTGGTCTAAAGAACGAATTTTAGAAGTGTATCTAAATAGCATTGAGATGGGAGAAGGAGTGTTTGGTGCAGAAGCAGCATCGAAATATTGGTTTAATAAATCGGCAAAAAATCTAAGTAGAAATCAAGCTTCTGCAATAGCTGCTATATTACCCAACCCTAGAAAATACAAAGCTAATCCAACTTCTAGTTTTATTAATTCTCGAAAGAATTGGATACAAAGGCAAATGAGGAATTTTGGTAGATTCAGTTTTAAATAAATGAAGAATGACAATTTTAGAAATTAAATTCATATTACAGCAACGATGTTCAGATCTAATTTCTGTAAGACTGGATAGTATTCAAAAAACAATAAAAGATATAGAAATATCACTTAAAGAAGAGTCTAAAGGCACTAGTGGGGACAAGCACCATACCGGAAGAGCAATGCTTCAGATTGAAAGAGAAAAGGCAGGAAATCAATTAAGAGAAATTGAAAAGGTAATGCGACAATTAGATAAAGTAAATGTAGAAAACTCTTCAGAAGTTGCAAGATTAGGGAGTGTCGTTGAAACGAACCAAGCTATATTTTTTTTAAGTATTTCTGTTGGGAAACTAGAAGTAAATGATACAATTTATCTAGGCGTTGCTCCTAACTCTCCTATCGGATTAAATCTTTTGGGAAAGAAAAAAGGGGAACAATTTAATTTTAACAGCAGAGTTTATAAAATAGTAGAAGTAGTTTAACTGAAATATTGATTTTTTGTCATTCAGAGTATAGCGAAGAATCTCCTTAGATAAGAAGTTTCTTCGCATTAAATATTAAAAAACTATTTCTTAATCTCAGCACCTACTTTTTCAGGAAGTACTCGATAACCCATATTGTACAGAGTAAATCCAAAAATATCTACATACTGCTCAATTGTTTTACTTACAGGAGTTCCAGCGCCATGACCAGCATCGGTTTCAATTCTAATTAAAACTGGATTATTTCCTCCTTGTTTTTCTTGAAGTTCAGCAGCAAATTTAAAACTATGTGCAGGAACCACCCGATCGTCATGATCTCCAGTGGTAACTAAAGTTGCGGGATATTCAACCCCTTCTTTTACATTATGTACTGGCGAATATCCTTTTAAATATTCAAACATTTCTTTATTGTCATTAGCGGTTCCATAGTCATAAGCCCAACCAGCACCTGCAGTAAAAGTATGGTACCGCAACATATCTAAAACTCCAACAGCAGGTAATGCCACTTTCATTAAATCTGGACGCTGGGTCATAACTGCACCCACTAATAAGCCTCCATTTGATCCTCCACGAATTGCAAGATAATCTTTAGAAGTGTAATTATTATCTATTAAATATTCCGCAGCTGCAATAAAATCATCAAACACATTTTGCTTTTTTAATTGTGTTCCGTCATCGTGCCATTCTTTACCATATTCTCCACCACCTCTAAGATTAGGGACTGCATATACACCGCCTTGTTCCATCCAGACAGTGTTTGTTATGCTAAACCTTGGAGTTAAACTAATATTAAACCCTCCATAGCCATAAAGAATGGTTGGGTTTTTACCATTTAATTTTAAGCCCTTTTTATGGGTGATAATCATTGGAACTTTTGTTCCATCTTTTGAAGTGTAAAAAACCTGTTTGCTTTCAAAGTTATCTGAATTAAAATCGATTTTTGATTTTCTGAATATCTCTGAAACACCTTTATTAGTATTGTATTTATAGATACTACCTGGGGTTACATAGTTTGTAAAAGAATAGTATAATTCGGTTTCCTCTTTTTTTGAACTGAAACCACTAATGGTTCCAATTCCAGGAAGAGTTACATCTCTAACCAGTTTACCATTATAATTGTATTGTTTCACTTTTGAAACAGCATCTACCATATATTCGACAAAGAAATATCCCCCACCAGTAGATGGTCTTAATACATGCTTTGTTTCTGGAATAAAGTCCACCCAATAATCTGAAGTTGGGTTTGAAGCATCAACAGTTACAATTTTTTGATTTGGAGCTTTTAAATTGGTAACGATATAAAGTTTTGTCCCTACATTTTCTATGATATATGAGGAGCTTTCTGTATGCCCCAAAATTGTAATTAATGGACTATTGGGCTTACTTAGGTCCTTGAGAAATAATTTATTTCCTGAAGTAGAAATACTTGCAGTTATGGTTAAGTATCTATTGTCTTCGGAAACATACCCCCCAACATAACGATGTTTTTCTGCTTCAGTTCCTCCAAAAACGAGTACGTCTTCTTTTTGTGAAGTCCCTAGTTTATGATAATATAATTTATGTTGATCTGTTTTTGCGGATAGCTCACTACCTTCAGGTTTATCATAACTTGAATAGTAAAAACCATCGTTTTCTTTCCATGAAACCCCACTAAATTTCACATCGATTAAAGTGTCTTCAATTATTTTTTTGGTTTCAGTATTCATGACCAAAACCTTACGCCAGTCACTTCCTCCTTCAGAAATACTATATGCAGCAACTTTTCCATTTTCTGAAAAACTCAAGCTTCCCAACGAAACAGTTCCATCTTCTTTAAAAGTATTTGGGTCTAGAAACACCTTTGCGGTTTTGGAATCTTCTCCAGTTTTATATCTATAAATTACATATTGGTTTTGGAGTCCGTCATTTTTATAAAAATAAGAATAGTCTCCTTCTTTAAAGGGAGCACCAACTTTTTCATAGTTCCATAATGCCGTTAAACGTTCTTTTAATTCTTCTCTAAAGGGAATTTTATCTAGGTATTCAAAAGTAACTTCATTCTGATTTTCTACCCAAGCTTCTGTTTCTTTACTTCGATCATCTTCTAACCAACGGTAGGGGTCTTTTACATCGGTTCCAAAATAATTAGTTACGGTATCTACTTTTTTTGTTTTTATATAATTCACATTAATGTTTTCGTTAATATGTTGTGCGGATGCTAATAGAGAAAAGACAAATAAAAAGGGCAGGAGTAATTTTTTCATAACTAATGATTTGTCACAAAAATAATGAAAAACAATGGGTTTGTGTACGAATAAATTTACACAATATTTTGTGCTACAAGATGTTCGGCAATCTGAATTGCATTTGTAGCCGCCCCCTTTCTAAGGTTATCACTAACAATCCACATATTTAAGGTGTTTTCTTGGGATTCATCTCTACGAATTCTTCCTACAAACACTTCGTCTTTCCCATTGGCATATATAGGCATTGGGTATGTAAGAGTGTCAGGATTGTCTTGAACGGTTATTCCTGGAGTTTCGTGAAGTATTTTTCGAATATCGATGAGGTCAAAATTATTTTCAAAAGCCACATTTACCGCCTCACTATGTCCTCCTGCTGTTGGAATTCTAACTGCAGTTGCCGTTATAGAAAATGAGGAATCATTTAATATTTTTTGAGGTTCCCGAGCTAATTTCATCTCCTCTTTTGTATAACCATTGGCTTCAAAATCATCGCAATGTGGAAGAGCATTTTTATGTATAGGATAAGGATATGCCATTTCGGAATTAATCCCTTTTATTTCATTTTCTAACTGATTTACAGCCTTAACGCCGGTACCCGAAACCGATTGATAGGTGGAAACCACCACACGTTTCATCTTATATTTTTTATGCAACGGAGCCAAAGCCATGACTAGTTGTATGGTAGAGCAATTAGGGTTTGCAATAATTTTATCTTCAGAAGTTAGGGAGTTTGCATTTATTTCTGGTACTACTAGTTTTTTGGAAGGATCCATTCTCCAAGCCGAAGAGTTATCGATTACCGTAGTTCCTACTTCAGCAAATTTTGGAGCCCATTCTAAGGAAGTATTTCCTCCTGCTGAAAAAATAGCAATATCTGGTTTTTCTAAAACCGCTGTTGAGAGGCCAATAATCGTATGAGGCTTTCCCTTAAAAATAATTTCTTTTCCAACAGATTTTTCAGAGGCAACAGCTAATAATTGAGATACTGGGAAATTACGTTCTTCCAGCATTTTTAGCATAATAGTTCCTACCATTCCAGTAGCTCCAATAACAGCAATTTTCATAGGGGTTAATTTTTTTTCAAAAGTACAGCATACTAACTTAACTTTTCAGAATAAAAAGCTAAAACCTTTTATTAAAATCACCTTCTAATTATAATTCGTTTTACCCTTTGTGAAATTGCCGTGATTAATTCGTAAGAGATAGAATTGTTTTCTTCAGTTAGATTGTCAGCTCTATTAATTTCACCAAAAAGAATTACTTCATCTCCTTCTATACAATCTATATTGGTGACATTGATCATGATCATATCCATACAAACATTACCGATAATAGGAGCTTTTTGATGATTAACATAAACCCACCCTTTTCCATTACCATAAGCCCTGCTAATTCCATCTGCATGACCTATAGGAATCGTTGCAGTTTTTAATAAAGCCTCGCTTTTAAAAGCTCTATTATAACCTACAGATTCTCCTTTATCAACACTATGTATTTGAGAAATCACCGACTTTAAGGTTGCAATTGGAGTTAAACTCTTGTTTTCTTTTTCTGAATTTCCAAAACCATATAAACCAATACCAGTACGAACCATATCAAAATGAGCTTCAGGATAATTAAATATTCCAGAGGTGTTACACATATGTTTCCATGGAGTATAGTTTAATTTCTCGAATAATTTCTCTGTTATTTTGTTGAAGGAATTAATTTGCTTCTTAGAAAATTCTCTTTCAGTTTCATCTTCACTTGCCGCAAGATGAGAAAAAACAGATTTCACTAAAATAGAATTTGTATCAGATATTTCAGAAACGATAAAATCAACATCATTTTTCCAAAATCCCAATCGGTTTAGTCCTGTATTAAATTTAAGATGTACCGGATAATTTCTTTGGTTTTGATTGGAAGCAACAGCAATAAAATGCTTCAGTATGTTTGGACTATATAAATTAGGTTCTAGACAGCGATCTATTAGGGTTTCAAAATTTACGGCTTGAGGGTGAAGAACAATTATGGGTGTTTTTATTCCTGCATCTCTTAATGCAACCCCTTCTTTTACATAAGCTACAGCAAGATAATTCACACCTAAATCAACCAGTTCTTTAGCGATTTCAACTGCGTCACTTCCATAAGCAAAGGCTTTTACAACCCCTAAAATTTTTGTGACCTTACTTGTCTTTGATTTTATGTATTGAAAATTATCTCCCAATGCAGAGAGATTAATTTCTAGAACAGTTTCATTCGCTTTTGGCATTCGCTAGGCTTGCTTTTTTTCTGGAAATTCTTCAGGGTCTTTTACATCCATTTTACTTACTTTTTCTCGAAGCATTGCTTTGTAATAAGCAGCTCTACTTAGCGGTTCATATTCTTCCACTTCCCCTAAAAGCACTAATTCATCACTACTTGCCTTTCTAAAACTATAATTGGCAAGATTTCCTGTTCTAGTACAAACTGCATGTACTTTAGTAACATATTCTGCAGTAGCCATTAAAGCTGGCATGGGACCAAAAGGATTTCCTTTAAAATCCATATCTAACCCAGCAACAATAACACGAACACCTCTATTGGCAAGATCGTTACAAACTTTTACGATTTCATCATCAAAAAATTGAGCCTCATCTATTCCAACAACGTCACAACCATCTGCAAGAATTGGAATATTTGCAGCAGCAGGAACAGGAGTAGAATGAATTTCGTTACTGTCGTGAGAAATTACCGTCTCCTCATGATAGCGAGTATCAATCGCGGGTTTAAATATTTCTACTTTTTGACGAGCAAATTTTGCACGTTTTAATCTTCGGATAAGTTCTTCCGTTTTACCCGAAAACATTGACCCAGAGATGACTTCGATCCATCCAAATTGTTCTTTTTGATTTACAGTATTTTCGAGAAACATAAAATTAATTTAAACTAAAACAGAATTTCTTGACGTTTACATAAAGGTTGTGTAAATTTATAAAAACAAAATAGAAAATTTGCTTTATTTTAATAAGTTATGAAGAAGAAAGTCCTATCACAAATAAATACGCTGGCTAAGAGCATAATTGCATCAGAAAACTTAGATATTGCCCAAACAAAACATGCCCTAATTCATCTATATGAAAAACTTTCTGTAATAGAATTTCTGGAAAACAGTGTAGAAACTAAATTTAATAGATCAGAAAGTCAAGCAATAGATTCGAAAGCCTATCGGGAAAAAAATTGGTTTCAGGATCCAGAACCAGTTCCACAACCGCAACATGAGGATATTTTGGCAGAACCTTTAATGGATAAAATTAAAGATATTGTTGCACAAATGCCTAACGATGCAAAGAAGGTAGATGAATTGCTAAATGAAATTCTTCCAAAGAAAAAAACAGTAAAAAATGATTTGGAGGATTTTGCTGAAAAATTTCAAGAAATGCCTGTTTTTGAAAGAAAACAAAAGGATGAAGAAGTTTCTATTCCTGAAAGTAAATCTGCGATTTTAGAAAAACCAAAATCCTTAAATGACAAACTAAATCTAGGACTCAATATTGGATTAAATGATCGTTTGGCGTTTATTAAACATTTATTTAATAATAGCATCGATGATTATACCCGAGTTTTATCTCAAATTAATTCCATGTCCTCTTTTCAAGAAGCTTCTAGTTTTATCGATGAAAATGTAAAGCCAGATTATAATAATTGGGCAGATAAAAATGAATATGAAGAGCGGTTTATGGAATTGATCGACAAACGATTTAACTAACTTATGGGGAAATTATTTTTAGTTCCTACTCCTATAGGAAACTTGAAAGATATTACTTTTAGGGCGATAGAGGTTTTAAAAGAAGCGGATTTAATCCTAGCTGAAGATACTCGTACAAGTGGTAAACTTTTAAAGCATTATGAGATTGGCACACAAATGCATTCACATCATATGCACAATGAGCATAAAACTGTTGTGGGAATTGTGCAAAGAATACAAGGAGGTGAAAGCATAGCATTAATTAGCGATGCAGGGACTCCCGCTATTAGTGATCCAGGGTTTTTACTAACTCGTGCCTGTGTGGAAGCTGGTATAGAAGTAGACTGTTTACCCGGCGCAACCGCATTTGTACCCGCATTAGTAAATAGCGGTTTGCCCAATAATAAATTTGTATTTGAAGGTTTTCTGCCAGTTAAAAAAGGACGTCAAACCAGATTAAAACTATTGGCTGATGAAACCAGAACCATTATCTTTTATGAATCTCCACATAAGCTAATCAAGACCCTCACCCAATTTGTAGAATATTTTGGAGAAGATAGACAAGTTTCAGTTTCTAGAGAAATTACAAAGCTTCATGAAGAGACTATAAGAGGAACCACCAAAGAAGTATTGGAATACTATACCACAAAACCACCAAAAGGAGAAATTGTGATTGTAGTAGGAGGAAAGTCTTAAAGATGTTTTCCTTTTTCCCAACCGTGTTTCCCTAAATATTGTTCTCCGCTTTCTACAGCGCCATCTTCAATAGATGTTCCCATAGAATCATTCCAACGGTTAAGGTATCCAAATAATGAAATAACGCCTAACATTTCTACAATCTCTCCTTCGTTCCAATGCTTATATAAACGAGTTTTTATATTATCATCTACAGCGTTGGGTACTAATGTGGCAGCGATGGAAAAATCTAATGCAGCTCTTTCCGCTTCTGAAAAAGCAGAATGGGTACGATATTCCCAAATATTATCCAACTGCTCTTGCTCGGCCCCATATCGTTCCGCAGCACGTATTGCATGAGCTTGACAGTACCGACAACCCGTTGCATTACTACTCACCCAAGCGATTATTCTTTTTAAGGCAGAAGTTACACGACCATCATTCGCCATCACTGCTTTGTTGAGGTTAATAAATGCCTTACTTATAGCAGGACGATGTTGCATGGTCAAGACACTATTCGGACAAAACCCAAGGGTCTCATTAAAGAAATCTGCTAATTGTTTGGTTTCTGGGCTATGGTCTGGAGGCAATGGATTTACTAGTGGCATTAGGTTGGTATTTTGATGATAAACAAATCTAAAGTTTTGTGTTGTCTCTTGCAAGAAATAAGATTAGCAAAGGTGTTCTTATTATAGTCAATATCTATCAAAATTCAATAAAAGACTAAAGAGTATTTTGTAAATTTGCATTTCAAATTTTAATTAACCGAACTTTAATCAATATATAATATGGCAAATCATAAAGTAACAACCACTTGGAAAGAAAATATGCTTTTAGAATCCGATAATCCACACGGAAACCAAGTACTTATGGAAACCGGTCCAGATTTTGGAGGATCTAACCAGGGATTAAACCCTAAAGCCTTAATGTTATCTTCATTAGGGGGTTGTACAGGGCTTGATGTACTGTCATTATTAAAAAAAATGCGGGTTGCGATAGATGATTTTAACGTTGTTGTTAATGGAGAACTAACCGAGGAACACCCAATACATTATCACAAAGTAACTATTGACTATTATTTTAAAGGAAATGACCTAAACGAGGATAAAATAAAGAAAGCGGTTTCTTTGTCTGAAGAAAGATATTGCGGCGTAATCGAAATGTTTCGGAAATTTGCGGACTTAAGTCTTACTATTCATATCAACGAATAATTTCTATTGTCATTCTGAACCTAGTGAAGAATCTAAGAATTAATTTTTCATCAACCTAAAAGTACTTCCAGAGGCAGTTAACAAATAAATGCCAGATTGAACCGTAGAAAGATTTAACTCTGTTTGCTCACCAGATAATGTTCCTGTTTGAATTACTTTCCCTATAATGTCTGTTATTTGGTATGGGGCTTCAGAAGTGATAAAATCATGATTTATTTTAAATACACCATTGGAAGGGTTGGGATATATAGTAAAGTTTTGAAGTTGTTGGTCTTCTACTCCTAAAGGGTCATTATGAAATTGTTGTAGTATAATATTAACAGGCCAATCATACCAAATATTACTCCCTGCGATCATCACCTTTCCACTATTTAAAATCATAACATATGCAGGCCCCATGATAATATAATTTGACTCGAAATTAAAGCTTGGGTCTAAAGAGCCATCTGCAAATAAACGACTTAAGTAAATTTCTTGCCCACCTTCCCAGTCATAAAACCTTGAAGCATGTAAAATTCTTTGATTAGTTTGAATTATTTCACCAATATAGCCCTGCATATACCCAGAATTTCCAAAATTATAATCAATGGATCCATTGGGGTGAAATTTAATGGTTGTTCGGATATATTCTTCAGAATTACTATCCCAGTATGAACATCGAGCCAAAGTATCTCCATTTGCAAAAACTAAAGGCGTACAAGTGAACAAGTCCTCTACAGGTACAGGTATAATGCCATTAGTTCCATAATTGGTGTCTATACTACCATCTTCATTGAATTTAACCATGATGTTGGTATCGAAACCATTATCTAATATTTTAATTCCAATTACAAAGCTGCCGTTTTCCATTAATTGTATATCACCTCTAGAAATATTAGATTCATTACCAAAAGCATAACTTATTGTTCCTTCAATGCCAAAATCAATATCAATATCGCCATTTTGAAGAAAACGTTTTAAAATAAAATTTTCACTACTATCGTAACCGCAAAATAAAATTTTCCCTTCCTGTGTTAATACTATTTCTCTTTTTGTTTCTCCATCTAACAAAGGAGATAAATAGCCTTCATTGCCATAAGAATTATCAATGGAACCATCGGTTAAATATCTAATAATAGTATAATCACTATTAAGACCATTCCCTACTATAAATTTTTCATCCTCTTGAACGATTACATCTTTAATTGATCCATTTTCAGTTTCAGATAATAGAATTCCGTTGTCACCAAAGGAAGAGTCTAATGATCCATCTTCTAAATATGCGATAATAAAAGTTTGTGAACTACTATTGTCAATACTACCCGCAACAATTATTCTTCCATTTGGAGCTTGATCTACAGCAGATACATAGTCATCATATCCATCTATATCAGTAATGATAATTCCATTATCCCCAAAAGATAAATCTGGACTACCGTCTTGAGCGAATCCAATAAATGGTATTAATAAAACGATTAAAATTAGAGTGTTTTGTTTCATAACAATAGATTTAATTAGAGTCAAAAAAATAAAACGGGGAGAGTTTTAATGGAGTTAATACGTTGTAATAATCAATCTTAAAGGTAATGATTTTTTATTTAATCATTAAAACAGAAAACGATTATAAATATTCTTTTTACCTTTACTCTTACTTCCCAAAACAATAAATACGAATTCATAAATTCCTTTAATTTTTATTGGATTTTGAATAGTGTTTTATAATTTGCTAGAACTTATGCGTTGGACACTAAAACCTATACCAGATAAAGAAAAAGTGGGTAAGCTTTCTAAAGAACTCCAGGTAGACCCTTCTATCGCTTCTTTATTGGCACAACGAGGGATCGAAACCTTTGAAGCGTCCAAAAACTTTTTTCGTCCAGATATCAACGATTTACATGATCCTTTTTTGATGAAGGATATGGATAAAGCTGTGGAAGGAATTGAAAAGGCTATTGCCAATCAAGAAAATATTTTGGTCTATGGCGATTACGATGTGGATGGCACTACCAGTGTAGCTTTATTGTCTTCCTATTTACTAACCTATTATCCAAATGTGGCAACCTATATACCCGACCGATATGGGGAAGGCTATGGCATTTCCTATAAAGGAATTGACTTTGCAGAAGACAATGACTTTTCATTAATTATAGCTTTGGACTGTGGAATTAAAGCAATAGATAAGGTGAAATACGCTTCGGAAAAAGGAGTCGATTTTATAATCTGTGATCACCATCGTCCAGGAAAAGAAATTCCAAAAGCCAAAGCGGTTTTAGACCCTAAGCGGGAAGATTGTGATTACCCTTTTAAAGAATTATGTGGCTGTGGTGTTGGGTTTAAATTAATACAAGCGCTTTCAAAAAAAAGAGGACTAGAAATTAACGATTTACTATTATACCTTGATCTAGTTGCTACTGCAATTGGTGCGGATATTGTTCCAATAACTGGTGAAAATAGAATTCTGGCGTATCACGGGCTACAGGTAATAAACAACAATCCTCGCCCAGGATTTAAAGCAATTCTTCAACAAGTAAAAAAAGACACCTTAACCATTACCGATGTGGTTTTTATCATTGCTCCACGGATCAATGCCGCAGGAAGAATGAAGCATGGAAATCATGCAGTTACCTTATTAAGTGAAACCGATTACAATTTAGCGGCTCAATACGCCGTTGAAATAGACGAATATAATTCTGACAGGCGTGAAACAGACAAACGAATTACTAAAGAAGCTTTGGCTCAAATTGAAAGACAAGAAGAACAGGAAGGGTTTACTACTGTTGTTTACCATGAAACTTGGCATAAAGGTGTTATTGGTATTGTGGCTTCTCGATTAATAGAGACCTATTATCGCCCTACTCTTGTATTTACCAAAAGTGGCGATAGATTGGCAGCTTCGGCTAGATCTGTTAAAGGATTTGATGTCTATAATGCTTTGGAAGGATGTACCGAATATATAGAACAGTTTGGAGGTCATAAATATGCTGCAGGTTTAACCCTTTTAGAAGAAAACTACGAAGCCTTTAAAGCTCAATTTGAAAAAGTGGTTTCTGAAACTATTGACCCGAAACTATTAATTCCAGAAGTGACTATTGATACACAGATTAATTTAAAAGACATTACACCAAAATTTTATAGAATTTTAAGTCAGTTTGCGCCTTTTGGCCCTGGAAATATGACTCCTGTTTTTATGACTGAAGACCTACAAGATACTGGTTATGGGAAACAAGTTGGTGAAGACAAAACACATTTGCGAGTTACAGTTACTCAAAATGGAATAGGGAAACTTGTAGGCATTGGCTTTGGATTAGGGGATAAGTTAAATTTAGTTTCGAATCAAAAACGTTTTAAAGCAGCTTATACACTAGACGAAAATCATTGGAATGGGACGGTAAGTTTACAAATAAAGCTGAAGGATATAAAAGAATAGAAATAGTCATGTAAATTTGCGTTTTCATCTTCTAGCTAAGATTTATGCCTAAAAAAGATCCCTATGCTGCTTTACGATATAAAGAATTCAACATTTTTTTATTAGTTCGATTTGCCTTGGTTTTTGCCTGGTCTATGCAGTTTATCATTATAGAATGGGAAGTTTATAGTATTACAAAAAACCCACTTTCATTAGGAATTATTGGTTTAATGGAAGTGATTCCGGCGGTTTCCATGGCTTTATTTGCAGGTCATATTGTAGATCAAAAGGAAAAAAAGGGCTTGCTGATTAAATGTATAATAGGATTTACCATAATTAGCATAGGCTTGTTTTTACTTACTTGGCCAGAGACAGCTGGTGAAATCTCTTCAAATACTATATTATACGGAATTTACTTTATGGTGTTCTTAGGAGGAATTGTAAGAGCATTTATCGGACCAACAGTCTTTTCTTTAATCGCATTGATTGTTCCAAAAAAAGTGTATCCAAACGCAGCAACATGGAGTAGTTCAACCTGGCAAATGGCCGCGGTTTTAGGGCCCGCTTTGGCAGGATTTTCTATTCATTGGATGGGCGTGCATTGGTCGATGTGTTTAATTATTGTTTTTTCATTTGTGGCCTTAATTGGTTTACTGAAAATTTCAAAAAAACCCATTTTAAATCCAAAGATTGGAGAGCCAGTATTGCAAAGTTTAAAGGAAGGAGTAAAGTTTGTATTCCAATCAAAAGCTATTTTAGGAGCAATCACCCTAGATATGATTGCTGTACTTTTTGGAGGAGCTATTGCATTATTACCAATATATGCACAAGATATTTTGAAAGTAGGATCGGAAGGTTTTGGAATTTTAAGAGCTGCTCCTGCTATTGGAGCATTTATAACAATGTTAATTACAGCCTATATTCCCATTAGTAAAAATGCAGGAATGAAATTACTAGCTGCAATTTTTGGTTTTGGAATTTGCATAATTGTTTTTGGACTATCTACCATATTTTGGGTTTCGGTACTTGCTTTATTCTTTAGTGGAGTTTTCGATGGAATATCTATGGTAATTCGTCAAAC
>MAAC01016814.1_pt1 | contig 18686 bp, 11 predicted proteins | sample 1115981 | NCBI WGS metagenome assembly MAAC01 (sample SAMN04961126, study PRJNA320927) | seawater metagenome | isolation source: sample BD02T64 sea water enriched with oil for 64 days | place: USA:Gulf of Mexico | collected 2013-07-27
ATTATGACTTTAACCAACTACATCAACGATTTATTATACAGATACGATTGCGTAATTGTTCCTGATTTTGGAGGATTTGTAACCAATGCTATTTCAGCAAAAGTGAATCATTTTTCACATACATTTTATCCACCAACAAAACAAATTACATTCAATTCTCATCTTACAAATAATGATGGTTTATTGGCAAATTATATGGCTTCTTCAGAAAACATTTCGTTCGAAAAAGCAAACCAAAAAATTGCTGATGTTGTAAAAAGTTGGAGGTCTCAACTACAAACTGAATCTGTAGGTATTGGTAAAGTTGGTAGTTTATCTTTAAATAGTGAGCAACAAATTACGTTTGAGCCAAATACTGTTACAAATTACTTAACAGAAACCTTTGGAATGAGTGCCTTAAGCTCTCCTGCAATAAAACGTTTAGAATATAAAACTCAAGTTGAAAAATTAGCTCCTGTTGTTGTAGCTCAAAAAAGAGTTAATGGGTTTATTAAATATGCAGCCGCTGCAGCTATTGTTTTTACAATTGGAATTTTTGGTTGGAATCAATATGAAACAAATCAGCTACAAGACCAATACGCTAAGCAACAATCTGCTATTGAAAAGAAAATTCAATCGGCAACTTTTGTAATAGACAACCCGTTACCAACAATTCAATTAAACGTTTCAAAAGAAACTCCTAAGAACTTTCATATTGTTGCGGGTGCTTTTGAATTCCATGAAAATGCTGAGAAAAAATTGAAGCAATTAAAAGCCAAAGGGTTTAAAGCAGAAATTATCGGTAAGAATAAATGGGGTTTAACTCAAGTTATTTATTCGAGCCACGAAACTAGAACTGAAGCATATAAATCCTTAGCAAAAATTAGATACAACATTTCTGAAGACGCTTGGTTATTAATAAAGAAATTATACTAATTTTTCCTTTTTAATACGAATACCTCAATAACATTAGCCCGTTATTACTTATCTTTGCGGAAAATTTAAAATCTTTTTTCTGATGAGCCCAAAAACTCCAAAAGAATCTGTAACTATTTTAACAGATTTAGTTTTACCTGCTGAAACAAATCCTTTGAATAATTTATTTGGTGGTGAATTACTAGCAAGAATGGATAGAGCTTGTAGTATTGCGGCACGTCGTCATTCTAGAAGAATTGTTGTTACTGCATCTGTAAATCATGTTTCTTTTGCAAAAGCAGTGCCCGTTGGTAGTGTTGTAACTGTAGAGGCGAAAGTTTCTAGGGCTTTTAAATCATCTATGGAAGTATATGTAGATGTTTGGATAGAAGATAGAGAATCTGGCTTAAGAACAAGAGCAAATGAAGGCATCTACACATTTGTAGCTGTAGATGAAACCGGTAGTCCGATTCCTGTAGCACAAATTGTTCCTGAAACCCCTTTAGAAAAAGAACGTTTTGATGGCGCTTTACGTAGAAAACAGTTAAGCTTAATTTTATCAGGGAAAATGAACCCAGATGAAGCTACCGAATTGAAAGCTTTGTTCAATTAATAATACTATTTTTTACGAAATCATTCTAAAAAATTAAGATTGTATATTCGCTAGACTAATATACTCTCTTATTTTTTTTATGATCCAATCTTACAAGAAAAATCCAACTTTAGCCAATTCTTACGATGCCATAATTATTGGTTCAGGAATGGGAAGTTTAACCACCGCTGCAATTTTAGCAAAAGAAGGGCAAAAAGTTCTTGTCTTAGAAAAACACTACACTGCTGGTGGGTTTACTCATGTTTTTAAAAGAAAAGGATATGAATGGGATGTTGGCATACATTATATTGGAGATGTTCAAAGACCAACTTCTGTAGTAAAAAAAGTATTTGATTACATTACTGATGCTCAATTAAAATGGGCAGATATGGGAGAAGTATATGATAAAATAATCATTGGAGAAAAAAACTATGATTTTGTAAAAGGGACTACCAACTTTAAAGAAAAATTACACAGCTATTTTCCTGACGAAAAAGAGGCAATTGATAGCTATGTGAGTTTGGTTTTTGAAGCGACAAAGGCTAGTCAAAGTTTTTATATGGAAAAGGCGGTTCCAAAATTTGTAAGTACACTTTTTGGAAACAACATGCGAAAACCTTTTTTAAAGTTTTCTGACAAAACTACCTATGAGGTTTTAAGTTCTATCACAAAAAACCAAGAGCTTATTAAGGTGCTTTCTGGGCAATATGGAGATTACGGATTACCACCTAAACAAAGTAGTTTTACCATGCACGCATCTGTTGCTAGACATTATTTTGGTGGTGCAAGTTTCCCTATTGGTGGCTCTTCTCAAATTTCTAAAACAACAGATATAGTTATAGAACAAGCTGGCGGAACCATATTAATTAGCGCTGAAGTTGAACAGGTTATCATTGAAAACAACAAAGCTGCTGGTGTAAAAATGTCTGACGGAAAAATATTTAAAGCTAGAAACATTATTAGTGGAGCAGGAATAATCACTACTTACAAAAAACTATTACCATTAAGCTCTGTTGTACAACACCAATTCAATAAACATTTAGAAAAAGCAACCCCATCTGTTTCTCATGCCTGTTTATATATTGGTTTAAATGGGTCTCCAGAAGAATTAGAACTTCCTAAAACAAATCTTTGGATCTATCCAAAAGATTTAGATCATGATGCCTGTGTAGATCGTTATTTAAAAGACTTAGATAGCCCTTTTCCTGTCGTTTATGTTTCGTTTCCCTCAGCAAAAGATCCAGATTGGTCAAACAGATATCCAGGCAAAAGTACAATTGACATCATAACCCTTTTACCGTATGATATTTTTGAAAACTGGAATGGAACTAAATGGATGAAACGAGGCGATGATTATACGACTTTAAAAGAAAAGATTTCTAAGCGTTTATTAGAAGAGTTATACAAACAAATACCACAAGTAAAAGGAAAGATTGATTGTTACGAACTTTCAACACCATTAACAACTCAACATTTTGTAAATTATGAGAAAGGTGAAATCTATGGATTAGATCATACTCCTAAAAGATTTAGGCAACGTTTTTTACAACCTAGAACCCCTATTAAAAACTTCTATTTAACAGGTCAAGATATTGTTTCTGCTGGTGTTGCAGCTGCATTATTTTCTGGTGTATTAACTTCATCTGTAATTACGAAGAAAAATATACTTAAAAAGATCATGAAAAGCTAGCTATCTTTTTAATAACCAATATTTAGGATTTTGTCTTTGGGTTTCCTTATGCAACACAAAAATTAAGGTTGTTTTCCCGGTGACTTTATTGGTGAATATTTTACCAATAATTTGACCAGTAGTAATTGTATCTCCTTTTTTAACCGATAGGGTTTCTAAATTATTATAGGTGGTAATATAATTTCCATGCTGTACCAACACTGCTTTTTTCCCTCCAGAAAGCAACTGAACTGATAACACTTTACCATTAAAAATACTTTTGGCAAACGCACCTTTATTTGTTCCAATGTGCAATCCAGAACTTGTAATTGTAATTCCGCCAAGCGTTGGATGAGGCTGAGTTCCGAATCTTCTAACCACCAAACCATTTGTTACTGGCCAAGGAAGTTTTCCTTTGTTTTGTTTAAATCTTTTAGCCAATGCTTTCGCTTCTGGCGTTAAAGCAAATCCCTTTGCATTTTTATTGGCTTTATTTCTATTAGATTTTGCAATTGCAGCTTTAATAATAGCATCAATTTTATTTGCAATTTTTCGTTCTTCTTTTTGTTTTGCTCTTATTTCTCTTTTATACTTGCTTGCTTTTCTATTAATTTGAGAAACTAATTTTTCTTTATCCTTTTTATCTGACTCTATCTTTAATTTTTCTGATTCTTCAACTCCTATCAACGTGTCTTTTTCCTGTTTTTTAAACAAAAGAGAATCATTAAACTGTACAATAAGACTAGATTGTATGCCTATTTCTTCTCCTTGTTTTTTTCTAAACTTGGTATATTGTTTCATATACTGCAAACGTTTGTATGCTTGCTGAAAGCTTTGAGAAGACATTAAAAATAACAACTGGCTTTGTTTAGATTTGCTTTTATATGATTTAAAAATCATCTCGGCGTAATCCTTCTTTAACATTACTAGCTTTTTATTTAGTTTAGAAATTACTTTTTGGTTCTGATTAATTTCTGAAGAAAGCAAGGAGGACTCTTTCTGTATTAAGTTAATATAACTTGCTCTTGTTGTAATTTTCTGGTTAATGTCGTTTAAATCTTCTAAGGCATTTTTTCCTTTCTTTTGAGTAGCAAATAGCAACCTGTTTACCTTCACTATTTCTTGCTTTATTTTCTTCCTTTTGGCTTCTAGTTGTTTTCTAGTTTGCGCTTGAGAATTTCCAACATTAAAAAATGTGGCAGTTAAAAATAATAAAAAAAATAGTTTAGAAAACTTCATTATAGCACAACTTGTTTATATCCTCTTGGTACTTTAAAAGGAATAGAAATCTTTTTATTAAAAATTACAGATTTATAATCAATATCAATATTGGTAAACCTCCCTTTTTCTTTTGCTCTAATTTCTATTCTCTTCGGAAAAATCGTTCCATTGATATTAGAATAACGCTTGTAAGCAACTTGTAATTCTTGGTTTTTTTGATTGTTTTTTAGGGTTTGCATATCTAATTTAAAATGAATTGGATTGATCCAAAATAAAATATCAAACAATGTTTTTTGCTGAATAGGAATTAATAAATGGGCTTCATTATGCACTTCAGAAGTGTACTTTTGTTCCTTTAAATGAAAAATAGCCTGACCTAACAACATGTTTTGTAATTGCTTAAAATTAACCTCTGCTCCTAACACCTCTTCTAAGACATCAAAACCTCCTTTGAAATATGTTTTATTGATTTTCTCGTAATAACTAACAGAACTCGGAGTAATTTTTGCTCTAGCAACTAAAATAACACTTTTATAGACAACGTTTATCCAAATTACTTTGTCTTTATCTATTCTTAATTTTACATTTAGGTTATACCTATCTTTATCACTTTTATAGACAACTTTTAGTCTTGCATCAATCGTTTTTTTATCAAAAGAAGTGGCAATGTGTTTTTTAGAAACTTTTCTTGCAGATAATTTTTTAATTTCCATAGTTGTACTACCAACTATTCCTTTTTTAGTTTTACAAGATGTAAATACCAACAATCCTATTAAAATTAATCTAAAGAACTTCATTAACCTTTTATTTTTTACGTAATGCTAACGCTTTGTTTTTATTTTTTATTGCTTCCTTCTTATTCCCTAATCCATAATAACTTTTAGCAATCTCATCATAAAAATTTGCTTCTAACACATTGTTATCAACCACAAAATCAATACCATTCATTAATTGTTCTAGCGCTTTTTTAAAGTTATTGTTTTGGTTTAGCGCTTTTCCATTCATTAAATACATATATGCCTGCGCTGGATATAACTCCAATCCAACTTGGCTATAAGACAACAAAATACTGGTATTAGTATTGGCCGACAAAGTTAATATTTTATGAAGCGTTTCAAAACTTTTATTGGTTTCAAATTCTTTTATCAAATCTTTCAACCCTTTAATTTTAGCAACTTTCTCTACTGACACTGTTTTAATAAACCTCTTTTTAAAATTTAGTAAACCAGGAGTTAATTGATGTTCCTTTTCTAAATCTGATAAGAGTATTTTAGCCTTAGCTAATTCATTATTTTGATAATATAAATACACCAATTTTTCTCTTTCTTTAGGGTTTTGCTTGGCTATTTTTTCATGAATCGGAATTGCCTTTTTTATATTCCTAGAGGCGATGTATAATTTTGACAAATGTTCTAAAACCCAGTAATTTTCTGGCTCAAGCACTAGTGCCTGTTTTGCAAATTCTTCTGCTTCAAAAAACTTTTTAAGCATTAAGTAGTTTTTTGACATCTCAAATAGTACAGAAATATCTTTAGGTTTTAATGCATTGCATTTTTCTAAATTCTGAATTGCAATCCTATAATTATAAATAGATTTTTGTGCTAGTGCTTTAAAAAAGTGATCTTGAAATTTTAAGAAATTATCCTCTTTTAAATTTGAAGTTTTAGGGATACTGTCTTGAGAAAACATTGGAATTGAGCCACAGATAAAACTTAGTAAAAAAAATGTCAAAACTTGTAACCTCATTTGCATACAATTCCAATATAATTCCTGCAATATAACATTAAAGATTTTTTTTCCTGTTCTATTCTAAATCTTTCTATAAACTTTAAATCCAAAGAGCAATAAACATCCCTTTTAGCAGCCTAAAACTCATTCCTTTATCATCTTCATTTTTCCTTTTCACGAATCTTTAAAAATTCTGTTATTCGAATTTAATTTCTTTTATAAAAAAGCTTAAATAAATAATCTATAGGATTGATAGGGTATGCGGGTTGAAAACAAATATTAGAGAATAATGATACCTCACGGAAAACCGTTAGAAAAAATACCCCATTTTCAGGGATTGACACATGCACATAAAAATCATAGTTTTGTTAGGTTATCAATAAAATATTAAGTGTTTTTAAAAGAAAAAAGCAATTATTTAACTTTTGTTAACAAATCAAAAATTAACTAATTAAAAACTTTACGAGTCATGAAGAAAAAACTACGCTTATTAGTGGGAGGTTTAACATTCTCCTTATTACTAATTGGATTACTTGTTTATTCGTATTCTAGAGAAACATCTACTCTTGAAAATCAACGAAAAAAACATAGTGAATTCTTAAAAAAAAGCCCCTTTAAGGAAACGCTTACTTGGGGTAAAAAAACAAGAAAGTTAAATGGTCTTCCTCCAAACAAGTACTATGAACAAATGTGGGAGTTAACCATAAATCCGTCTACAGGAAAATTAGATGATGGAAACATCACTGTTCTTAGAGAGAAACTAAACAAAAATAGACGCCTGCAAAAAAACCCTGGAGACACAGGAAATTCTTGGGAAGAAAGAGGCCCTAATAATGTAGGTGGGCGTACAAGAGTAATTATGTATGACCCAAATGATGCAAGTAACAATACCGTTTATGCCGGAGGTGTGAGTGGTGGATTATGGAAAAACACAAATATTACTAATAGTAATTCAACGTGGTCTAGAGTTCAAAACGTTCCTGGTAATTTATCAGTTACCTCTATTACTGTAGATCCAAGAAATTCAAATATTTGGTACGTTGGTACTGGAGAACAATATACCGCTGGTGATGTTGTGGGTAACGGAGTATATGTGACAACAGATGGAGGTACTAATTGGTCTGCGCTTACAATTCCTCCTTCTGGACCAGCTACATTTTCATATAGTGCCACAAACTTATTTTTAAATGGTATTTATTATGTAAACGATGTATTGGCATGGGACAATGGTACTTCAACGGAGCTATTTGTTGCTGTTGGTGCACATACTTATGGAGATGCGTCCAACCCTGCAAACTGGTTAGGATTACAATCTGCTGGTTTATATCACTCAACAAATGGAGGTACAACTTGGAGTAGAATTGAATCTTCAAATATGCAACATACTTTTGGTGGAGCTACCTATTATTATATTCCTAATGATTTAGAGGTTGGAGCTGATAATAAAGTTTGGATGGGAACCATAGGTTCTGCACTTGGTGAAGGTGGTGGAAGAGTCTATAGCAGTACAAATGGATCTACTTGGACCGAGGCAGCTGCTTCTCCATTGACCGATTCTAACAGAGTTGAATTAGAACCGTCTGCAACTAATGCGAACAAAATTTATGCATTAACACAAGGAAGTAGTTCTCCTGTTCATATTTATGAAACAACCAATGGGTTTGCAACTATTTCATCTAAAAGCTTACCTAATGATGCAGATACCGGAATTTCTTCAAACGATTTTTGTCGTGGACAAGCCTTTTATGATTTAGTAATTGAAGCAGATCCATCAAACGATGATATTGTTTATGTAGGTGGTATCGATTTATTTAAAACAACAAATGGAGGTTCATCTTGGTCACAATTATCTCACTGGTATGGAGGTTTTGGTCATCAAGAAGTACATGCCGATCAACATTCTATTGCATTTGGAAATAATTCATCTTCTGCAATGTTGTTTGGAAATGACGGTGGAATCTACTATTCAGGAAATGCAGGAAGCACTATAAGTGTTCGAAATAACGGATACAATGTAACTCAATTTGTAAAAGCAGGGATAGGACCAGATGGAACTGGAGATACTTCAGGTATTTTTTCTGCTGGAGCACAAGATAACGGAACTCAAGCCTTTAGAAACGCTGTAGCGAATGTAAATAGTTCTGAAGAATTAAGTGATGGTGATGGTTTCTACACCTTTGTTGATAAAGATGGACAGTATATGATTGCTACTTATGTTTACAATGTTATTTACCGCTTTAATTTACCCTGGAATGGACAAGGTAGAATTGATGGAGGAGCAACTTCATTGGTGAACAGTCAAAATACTGGAGATTTCGTAAATCAAATGGGTTATGATAGTAATGCAAATCGCTTGTTAAGTAACAATTCTTCTGGAACTAGTTATTCTATACGTAGTGTAAATGTAGCCGCAAATAGCAACGGAACTTTAACTAATGCTGCCTTAACAGGAAAACCAACCGCATTTATAGCTTCAGATTTCGCAAGTAATACCTGGTATGTTGGTATGGCTAACGGTGGTCTTGTTAAATTAACCAGTGTAGGAAATTCATCTGCAACTTGGTCGACCATTACAACTCCTTTTGTAGGCTCTGTTTCTTCTGTAAGATTTGGAGAAACTGCCGATGACTTAGTTGTTACCATACATAATTATGGAGTAACCAGTGTTTGGGCATCATCAAATGGAGGGTCTAGTTGGTCTAACAAAGAAGGAAATCTTCCCGATATTCCTGTTAGAGATTTCTTATTAAACCCATTAAATGCAAATGAAGCAATTCTTGCAACTCAATTAGGCGTTTGGGCTACAAGTAATTTTAATGACGCGAGTCCAACTTGGTCACAATCATACAATGGAATGAGTGATGTAAGTGTTACCTCATTAGATTATTGGGCAGTAAGTGGAGATGATAATAACAATAAAATTATCGCTTCAACTTATGGTCGTGGTGTTTTTACTGGAACCTTTACATCAACATCAATTCCAGATACAGAAGCTCCTTCTGCACCAAGCAGCTTAGCGGCTGCTAATCAAACTGAAACAACTATAGATTTATCTTGGACAGCTTCTACAGACAATGTTGGAGTTACTGGATATGATGTGTATCAGAATGGTTCTTTTAAAGCAACAACTACTAACACAAATTATCAAGCAACTGGGTTAACAGCAAATACTAGCTATAATTTTTATGTTATTGCAAAGGATGCTGCTGGAAATAGTTCCTCACAAAGTGCTACAGTAAATGCGTCAACGAGTGCCCCAGATACAGAAGCTCCAACGGCTCCAACTGGTTTAGCCAGTGCTAATGTTACGGACTCTAGTGTTAGTTTGTCTTGGAATGCTTCAACCGATAACGTAGCTGTAACTTCATATGATGTATATCAAGGAGCAACAGTAATTGGTAATACAGCAAATACAAATTATCAAGTAACAGGGTTAACATCAAATACGGCATATGCCTTTAGTGTAAAAGCAAAAGATGCAGCAGCTAATGTTTCTGCAGAAAGTGCTATTGTTAATGTAACTACTGATGCAGTACAAGTTACCTATTGTGCATCTCAAAGTTCAAATATTAATGATGAATACATTGGAAGAGTACAATTAAACACCATAGATAATGCTTCAGGGGGTCAGTTTTATACTGATTTCACAAACCTCTCTACAATAGTAACTAAAGGAAGTCAATATACAATTACTGTAACACCTACTTGGACAGGAACTACCTATTCTGAAGGATATTCTGTATGGATAGATTACAATAAAGATGGTGATTTTACCGATGCTGGTGAACAAGTATTTTCTCAGTCTGCCACGCAGACAACTCCCGTAAGTGGATCTTTTACGATTCCTGCTGGAGCTACAGAAACGTCAACAAGAATGCGAGTTTCAATGAGCTACAATGCTACACCAACATCTTGTCAATCATTTACATATGGAGAAGTTGAAGACTATACAATTGTAATTGCTGCGGCTGGCCCAGATACGGAAGCGCCAAGTAATCCAACAAGTTTAAGTGCTAGTAACACTACAGAAACAACTACAGATTTATCTTGGAATTCTTCTACAGATAATATTGGAGTAACAGGATATGATGTATATCAAGGAGCCTCAATAATCGCAACTGTAACAAGTGGAACAACATATCAAGTTACAGGGTTAACAGCTAATACTGCATATTCATTTAGTGTAAAAGCAAAAGATGCTGCAGGAAATATTTCTGGTGCAAGTAACGTAATTAATGAAACAACCTTAGCAACACCTACGTGTTCTGATGGTATTCAGAATGGAGATGAAACAGGAATAGACTGTGGAGGTTCTTCATGTTCACCTTGTTCTGTAAGTAACACAATTTTAAATCAAAGTTATTTTGAATCTGGCTGGGATGGCTGGGCAGATGGCGGTAGTGACTGTTATCGATATTCTGGATCACGTTCATATGAAGGAAGTTATTCTATCCGATTAAGAGACAATTCTGGAACAGGTTCTGCGATGACTTTATCTAACATAGATACATCACCATATGCACAAGTAGAAGTAAACTTTTACTTCTATGTATACAGCATGGAAACGAATGAAGATTTTTGGCTTCGTTTTTATAACGGAAGTTCTTGGACAACTGTGGGTACCTGGGTAAGAGGATCAGGAATCGACAATAATACCTATTACCAAGCAACCATTGTTTTAGATGCATCTCAATATAACTTTGCAGTTAACTCTGGGTTTAGGTTTCAAAATGATGCCTCAGGAAACAATGATCAAATTTATATCGATCAAGTAACCATTACTGGTATTGCAGGAAGCTCAAGTAAAGCGAACAATACTGTTGAGCTCTATAGAAATAATAGTGTTTCTCAGCGTTCAACAGGTGCAAATATAGGAGATGCAATAGTGTATCCAACACCTGCAAGAGATATGCTTAATATTAATCCAAGCTACAATTTAAAATCAGAGTATCGTATTATTAATATACTTGGCCAAGTAGTTTCAAAAGGGTCTATACATAAAAATACTATTGATATTCGCTTTTTAGAAAAAGGCACCTATTTTATAGAACTTTCTGATGATGAAGAAACTTTTATAGAACGTTTTATCAAATATTAATTACATGTTTATATTTAAAACCCGGGCATTAGCTCGGGTTTTTTTAGTTACTTTGCTCAAAATTTAAGAAGTGAATTACTTATCTGTAGAGAACATATCCAAATCGTATGGTGAAAAAGTCCTTTTTGAGGATATTTCATTCGGAATTAATAAAGAGCAAAAAGTAGCATTTGTTGCAAAAAATGGTAGTGGTAAAACATCCATTTTAAACATCATTGCTGGTTTAGATGTTCCTGATTCGGGACAAGTTGTTAGCAGAAAAGGAATTCAAATTTCTTACTTAGCACAAAACGATCGTTTAGATCCAACTTTATCTATAGAAGAGACCGTATTTTCTTCAGAAAACAAATCACTTCAGGTGATTTCAAAATACAATGAGGCGCTGAATAACCCTGAAAATGCTGATGCATATCAAGTTGCTTTTGAGCTAATGGAGCAACACAATGCATGGGACTTTGAAACGCAGTACAAACAGATATTATCAAAATTAAAATTTAACAACTTAGACCAAAAGGTTTCTGAGCTTTCTGGAGGACAAAAAAAGCGTTTGGCATTAGCTACGGTTTTGATTAACAAACCTGATTTATTGATTTTAGATGAGCCAACCAATCATTTAGATTTAGAGATGATTGAATGGTTAGAAAGTTACTTCACAAAAGAAAAAATTACCCTTTTTATGGTAACGCACGATCGTTATTTTTTAGAACGTGTTTGTAACGAAATTATAGAATTAGATCACGGAAAACTATATCGTTATAAGGGAAATTATTCGTACTATTTAGAGAAAAAAGAAGAGCGTATTGCTATAGAAAAAATTACAGTTGACAAAGCAAAAAACTTGTACAATAAAGAACTAGATTGGATGCGTCGTCAGCCAAAAGCACGTACAACAAAATCAAAATCTAGAATCGAAGATTTTTATGAAATCAAAGAGAAAGCACACAAAAGAAGACAAGACCACGAAGTTCAATTAGAAATAAATATGACACGCTTAGGAAGTAAAATTCTTGAGTTACACAAAGTCAAAAAATCTTTTGATGACAAATTGATATTAAATGGATTTGAATACGTTTTTAAACGTGGTGAACGTATTGGTATCATTGGTAAAAATGGAACTGGTAAATCTTCTTTTTTAAATGTTATTACAGAAAAAATTCCTGTTGATGGTGGTAAAGTTGTTTTAGGAGAAACTGTAAAGTTTGGGTACTATACACAAAGTGGAATTGTCATAAAAGAAGGTCAAAAAGTAATTGAGGTCATTAAAGAATTTGGAGAATACATTCCATTAAATAATGGAAGAAAAATTACTGCTGGTCAGTTATTAGAGCGTTTTTTATTCGATAGAAAAAAGCAATATGATTATGTTGAAAAATTAAGTGGAGGAGAACAAAAACGCTTGTATTTATGTGCTGTTTTAATTCAAAATCCTAATTTTTTAATTTTGGATGAACCTACTAATGATTTAGATGTTGTTACCTTAAACGTATTAGAAAACTTCTTACTAGATTTCCCTGGAAATTTATTGGTTGTTTCTCACGATAGGTACTTTATGGATAAAGTAATGGACTCTCTTTTTGTATTTAGAGGAGAAGGGGTTATTGAGAACTTTCCTGGGAATTATTCTGACTTTAGAGCATATGAAGATTCCAAACCAAAAGAATCCGCAAAACCAATTAAAAAAGAAAATACGCGTGTAAAAGCAGCTCCAAAAGGTAAATTGAACTTTAATGAAAATAGAGAATTTGGGACATTAGAATCTGATATTTCAAAACTTCAAAAGAAAAAAGAGCAAATTGAAACCCAATTTTCTAGTGGTGAAATTTCTCCTGAAAATATCAATGACACCTCTATAGAATTACAGAAAATAATCTCTGATTTAGAACAAAAAGAAGAACGCTGGTTCGAACTTTCTATGAAGTTAGAAGGCTAAACTACGCTTTCACTATTTGGTGGTCTTTAAGTAAGCTTTCGTTATTAAAACGAAGGATTAACTGCGCAATAGCTACAGTGTCTTTTTCGCAATACAAAACAATTCTTTCTAAATTTTTTTCTTCATAATATACTTTGGCAACCTCACTACCATCAATATCGTCCTTTGGAGAAGGAATTCCCAAGATTGATGTCAGTAACTTTAAAGAAGAGTAATGTTTGTAATCTCCAAACTTCCATAACTCCATGGTGTCTAAATGTGGGATTTCCCATGGTTTTTTTCCAAACAGATTTAATTTTTTTGGCAGTTCTACTTTCTGTATAATCATTCTTCTTGCGATGTAAGGAAAATCAAACTCTTTTCCATTATGTGCACATAATAGATATTCTTTTTTATTAAAATAAGTATCTAAAAGATCTTTAAATTCTTGTAACAATACCTTTTCATCATCACCGTAAAAAGATTTAATTCTTAATTGCTTATCTGTTTTATCAGCTGTAAAATAACCAACAGAAATACAAACGATTTTTCCAAATTCAGCCCAAATACCTGCCCGCTCATAAAATTCTTCTACGGTTGTTTCCTTTGTACGTTGATAGGCTGTTTTTTGGCCGAAAAGCTTTTGCGTGGTTTCTGAAACTTGGTTCCAATTTTCTTTTTCGGGTACCGTTTCTATATCTAGAAACAAGATCTTTTCTAAGTTGATGTCTAAATTCATAGCAGTAAATTTGACAGTGAAGTTACTAAAAATAAAAAAAGCTCCGAAAAATCGGAGCTTTAAAAGTTGAGAGCTTTGTAAATTATTTGATTATTAATTTTTTTGTTGCCACTTTGTCTCCTTCAATTATTTTCATAATATAAATTCCTGAACTAATATGAGACACATCTAACTGTTTCTTATTTGCAGAAAATTTCTGAGCAAAAACTCTTTTCCCTAAAACATTGTAAATGGTTACTTCTTTTTCTTTAGTATTAAATGTAGTTATGGTTAACATTCCTTGACTTACTGGATTAGGAAAAGCAGAAAACTTAACAATATTGTTCGCTTTTACTTTGCTAGATTGCCCATTAGACAACGAAACAAAACAAGTACAAAAAACGAAAATTAAAATGTAAAGTTTTCTCATATACACCAATAATGTTTAAATATATAAAATAATTATTTGTTTTCAACGTTACGCAATAACTTTAACAATGCAACCTATTGGTTATAAGCAAAAAAAAACAGGCCTAAGCCTGTTTAATTTCACTAATCAATTTACTAATTTACAATCCTACTGTCCAACCTGTTGCCCAAGCTGGTGCTAATTTTCCGTTACCAGCTCCTGTATTTGTTCCTTCTGAGAAGTATGTTTCAGTTCCGCTATATTGATCCTTTGTAGTAACATTATCAAACTGAATGTTTGTAATTACAATATTTCCATTTTTTACATTTGCATTTGCAGCGGCATCAGATGATTTTATTTTTATTCCTAAGTCAAAATCTGCAGCATAAATATTTGAAGCTGTCCAGTTTCCTCCTCCTTCTTTGATGTACAATGCTCCTTCAGAACCGGGTCCAACAATTGAAATATCTTTTAGTGTGGCAGTTGTTGTTGGAGTTGCGTTTCCATCATCACCGTTATTAGATCCTTCGATTCCTGCTTTAGTCCCTTTACTTATGTACCAATATTGTCCTGTTCCAGACCATCCATCTGCAAAGTCAATAGAATCATCTCCCGATCCTGTAGATACTAAATATTTACCTGTAACTGTTCCTCCGAAAAACTCAATTCCGTCATCTCCTCCATTATAAGATTGAACATATTCGAAAGTTGTTCCAGAACCCACACCGAATAAAGAAACGCCGTTAAACTCTTTAGAACCGTTAAATGTTGCTCCTGTATACTCTACTCTTAGATATCTAATAGACCCAGAATTATCATTCGTAACAGCACCTCCATAAGTTAAATCTGAAACTTCTGCTGTCGCAGTTGTTCCTTTATTTGTTGGTGCTTTACCACAAATCACCAATCCACCCCAATCTGCTGGAGCTGGAGTTGATTTTGAAGAGGTCATTACTACAGGGTTTGTAGCGGTACCATCAATAAATATTTGTGCTCCTTGTGCTATTGCAATATAAGAACTTGTTCCTCCAGATGCCTTAATTACTGTTCCTGCTGGTATTACTAATTTAGCTCCTTCTTCTACGACCAACCCTCCTGTTAAATTGTACTCAACACTTGCATTTAATGTAACTGTTCCTTGAGTAATGTTTCCTTTAAAGTTTGTTGGATCAATTTGAAAACCATTGTCTGGTTCGTCATTAGAAACTGTACAACTTGTAAAAGCAATTGCTGCAATTGCTACTAACGATACTAATCTTTTTTTCATTTTGTGTTTTAATTTATTTCTATCACAAAGAAATGGCTCTTGTTTAATTCCTACTTTACTAGAAGTTTAAAAGACTGTTAAGCATATATGGTATCTTGTTATCCTTATGTTAAGAACTATTTAGTCTAATTTATAGGTTAAAGAGAAACTAGCATTTACTCCATTTTTAAAAGACAATACTTCTACATTTTGAATATCTTGAACTCTTTTTACTGTTGGATTTAGTACATTTTTCAATGATAACCCTAATTTGATTTTCTTAGAAATTTGAGTTTTAAAAAGAACATCTAAACTCCCCATTCCTTTATCAATCAAATCTCCTTTTCCCGCCGAACCAATTGCATAAATTCTATCAGAAAAATAATTGTATGCTACCGTTCCTGATAAATTTGAGTTTTTAGAAAACTCTTTTATGTAGGTAACATCTGCATTTAAGATTACGTCTGATGCCCCGGTTAATTTCCCGTTTATATTTGTAAAGTTTACATTTAATTTTGTCTCTTCAATTACTTTAAACCGATCAAAGTCTTGGTTTGAATACATATATGAAGCATTAAACCCTAGAGATAATTTACTTTTTAAAACGATTTCTTCTTTTTCTATTTCTCTAGAAAGAACATCTTTTCTTACTTCGAATTCCACTCCAAATACTTCTGCTTGTTTCCCAGTATTTACGTAAGAAATATCATTTGTTGCAGAGGCAACAACCACTTCGTTAATTGGGTTTTGAATGATCTTTCCAAACCCTGTAAATGAAACCACTTCTCCACTCTTTGGAAAATATTCCCATCTAACATCTACATTATAATTTGTAGATATATCTAAATCTGGATTCCCGAATTTAATTTGAGTAACTTCTTCAAATTGAAATGGTGCTCTTTCTTTATATTGAGGTAATGTATATGATTTACTTGCAGCGAACTTTAGGTTTTGTTTTTCCGTCAGCTCATACTTTAACGAAGCATTTGGTAAAAACTCAAATTTTGTAAAAGCATTTTTATCTCCATCAGGATCTAAGGATGTTTTCCAAGCAACATCTTGATAAATATGTTCGAGTCTTAAGCCAGCAGCTACTGTAAGTTTTGATGTAAACTTATATTGAGCTTCTACAAAACCACCATTTATATTTTGATTTCCAAAATATGTTTGCGGATCTAAAGCATTTGGTGTTGTTGCATCACCTCTAAAAGTTTCAACTTTAAAAAAGTTATTTGAAAGATTGGCTTGTGTAAAATAGGTGTCTAAATTATGTTGATTTACAACTGGCTGAGTCACTGCTCTATTAATTCTAAAGTTAAATTGTGTTGCTTTAAAATCTACTTTCTTAAATCTACCACTATATCCAAATGTTAGTTTCCCTTTGTTTTCACCTTCTTTGCCCTTTGCAAAAAAATAGCTTGCCGTAATATTCGCTGCAAATTCATCTTCTAACAATTCTTGGAAAAAACGGTGGTTATCTGAAGCTGCTAAATCTGAAACTGTTTTAACGCCATTGGGGTCATTATTATTTTTTGGAACCAACATGTTTTGTCTTCTATCTGGAATAACATTATTTACGTGATTGTATGCAACTCCCCAATCTAATTCTGTTTTTTCTCCAAACTTATGGTGCCCTAAAATTTGATTGATCACTAAAGACGTTTTATCAAAAGTGGCTCTTTTTACAAAACCTCCACCATCACTTGCATTATCAAAAACATTAATAATTCCATTATATTCATCTAAACTTTGGTTAGATGAGTTGATAAATAATGAACTTAATTTATAGCTATTGTTTTCATTTACCTTGTAAGCAATATTTAACATTCCGGTTGTATTTGTATTATAACTGTACGATATAAAATTATAATCTGTATAGGCTAATCCTTGGGCATTTACGCCTCCTCTATTTATTCCTTCTTTGAATTTAAATCCATTAGAAAAAGAAATTGTTCCAAATACATTTAAGTTTCCTTCTTCTCCAATTTGAAATTTTCTTCCTCCTTTTACAGAAACATTTGATGCAATTGGGGTTTTAGAGACATTATCCCAGCTTGTTGTAAAATTATAAGTACTTAACACATTAGTTGAATAATTGCTGTTGTAAAAACCTGTAAAACTGGGTCCATCTTGTAAATAAAAATCACTCGATAAGTTTGAATTTGTTCCCGAACCAATTCCAAATTCTATTAAAGGTTTCCCTACATGCTTTTTAGAAACAATATTTACATTTGCCCCTGCAAAATCTCCATAAATTGCACCGCTGTAAATTTTATTGATATCAATTTTCTGAACAATATCTGTAGAGAAAATATCTAAACTGATATTTTTTCTAGATGGATTGTTTGATGGCAACGGCAACCCGTTTAATGTTGTAGAATTATATCGATCACCTAAACCTCGTACAAAAATAGTGTTTGACCCCTCTTGTTTTGAAACTCCGGTCGCCTTCGTTACTGCTGTTGCCAAATCAGAAACACCTTTACTCTCTAATTCTTGTGCTCCTATGGTCGTTTTGATAGCAATCGCCTGCTTTTGCTCTAATAATAACGCAGAAATTTTTGTTCTGTTTACTGTCGCTTGAATTTGAATTTCGTCTAAAGTCACACCTTCTTTAGCACTTAATTGTTGGTTTATAGTAAGTGTTTCTCCAGTTTTAACTACAATATTTTTTTCAACTGTTTGATACCCTATAAAACTAAAAACCAATACGTGGCTACCTGCATTTATAGATAAATTGTAATTTCCATCAAAGTCAGATGTTCCTCCAAGAGTTGTTCCTTTTATAAAAACATTTGCAAAAGGTAAGGGTTCATTATTAACTTCTCGGTCAGTTAACACCCCTTTTACGGTTCCTTTACTCTGTGCAGAAACCAATTGACTTAATAATACTAATGCGATAATTATTTTTTTCATTTTGCTACTCTATATAGTATATAATTGTTCTTTTAAAGTGCAAATGTCACTCGGTTTTGTAAAGCTAATGTTAGACTGAAATTAACCTTCTATTAATAGAAGGTTAATTCATCGTTAAGTCTTTAAATCATTGTTAAGGAATCATATTTTTACAATATTTATGCATACTTTTGAATAAAACAAGACAAAATATAGTCATGAAAAAAAGTGATATAAAGATTTTATTAGTTGACGATGAGCCAGATATCTTAGAAATTGTTGGATACAATTTAAAAAATGAAGGATA
>MAAC01006655.1_pt1 | contig 18684 bp, 19 predicted proteins | sample 1115981 | NCBI WGS metagenome assembly MAAC01 (sample SAMN04961126, study PRJNA320927) | seawater metagenome | isolation source: sample BD02T64 sea water enriched with oil for 64 days | place: USA:Gulf of Mexico | collected 2013-07-27
GCAACCGGTGGACGAATAGGGACAGGTTATGTCTATGCGAACTTCAACCCAAGAATTATGTATACCTCTCACGACTCCAATGGCCTCACTTTTAAGGTAGGGCTCTTTAATCCAGAAGAACCTACCAATGCAGCAGGTGCTGTTGAAACTGCACTGCCTAGAATTGAGGGGCAGGTTAATCTTGCATTCACATCCAACAATGCAGACATTAAGCTATGGTCAGGGTTCATGTGGCAAGAAGTTGAGTTAATCGTAGAAGATGTAGATTATGATATGAGAGGTATCGACGTTGGATTCCACCTGGATGCTGGTCTCTTTGGATTAACCGCCGCTTATACTGATACATTAGGTATCGGTGCTGACGGTTTATACGGCTTTGATGCAATTTCTGACGCTGACGTAGATGGCTCTCAATGGTATATTGAAGGAGATATCGTTGTTGGAAAATCAACATACGGTATTAGCTATGGCGAAGGTGACCAAGATTCTCACACGTCACCTTTTGTCGTCCCCGAAATTAAAAATGAGCTCGTCATGCTTTTTCTAAGACACAAAATCACACCTAACCTAACGGTTATGGGGGAATTACAAAAGTATGAATCTACAACCAAAACAGCAGCAACAAGTATAACCACCACAAAATATAACGCTGCAGCCCTTGGCTTTCAGTTTGACTTCTAAGATAAATCCAATGCAACACTACCAACAACTATTGGTAGTGTTGCTAGTGTTAGTTACAATTAATTTTGGCCTGACGCCTTGAGACTTGGAAGATCGCGACCATCATCATACAGCGGTTTTGATAGGTCATCCCAATCAATCGTTGCATCACTTGTCATATCCTCAAACTCTAATACGCCAAGTTCTTCATACTTTCCACGCACATTATCCGTTAACAAACCAATACGTTTTAAATTTGGAATAACACGAGTGAACAAACACTTCCTAAAATGAACCATAACCTCAGCTTCAAGAACGCGTTTTCTAGCAGCCTCTACATCCCAACCAAAGTGCTCAAACACATCGGTTGCCACCAAACGCTCTCGCATCACACAACAAGCTTCATAAGCAAATTGCGCTCGTTCTTCACGCTCTTTATCAGAAAGTGATTTTACAAAGTCCTCAAGGTAGTTAACACCAAAGGTTACATGGCGTGCTTCATCTCGAATTACCAACTGCACTATATCTCGTAGTAAAGCATCTTTTGAGACCATCTTCATGGTGTTAAACGCCGCTAACGCTAAACCCTCAATAATAATTTGCATGCCAATAAATTTCAAATCCCAACGGGAATCCGTCAGGATTTTGTCCAATAGCAGTTTTAGATTATCGTTAATCGGGTATCTAATGCCCACTTTGTCATTAAGATATTTGGCAAACACCTCGACATGACGGGCCTCATCAAATGTTTGTGAAGCCGCATATAATTTTGCATCGTAGGTTGGAGCACAAGAAACCAACTGAGATGAAACAAGCAAGGCCCCCTGCTCACCATGTAGAAACTGTGATAATGTCCACGATTGATTATGCCAAGAAAATCGAAGCTTTTCTTCTTCAGACAGGGCTTCATAAGGTGCATAACCAACAAACGGATTGAACATTTCATCAGTAGGGAATTCTGTTTTCGGAAACTCAATAGACCAATCGACATCGATTCCGGCATTCCAATTCAACTCTTTTCCAAGCTCATAAAGCTTACGAATTCGCCCATCTGCAGAATTGTAATCCCAATTATATGCCCCCGTTAAAGGCGTATTAAATATTTCAATAACATCATCAACATGTTCCTTTGTCAAACGCCCGTCAAGGTCGTCACATTCAACAATGTCTTTTGGCGGCTGATCTACGATATTTAAACCCATATTTCTTTTCCTCTGTAAAACTGGCATCTTATTAAAATATAGACAATCTAACGGGGTATACAGGCCATAGAGCAAATTAACCTAAAAAACCCTTTCCACCTTTATTGGGATAATTGTCGCCTCTTTAGTAAACTACCAACTGATGCTTATTTGAGACAATGGCAAACACCGACAGAAAACCATTATTGTTGGTATCTCGACACAAAAACCACCTAACAAGCAATCAGTTATAACCAGATTTGCACTTGTTGGATAACCGCTATAACCTGACTCAATACCACCTCACTCAAACTACCAATACATTTATCACCAGGAGAACGCACCATGGCACATTCGAACTTTTCCTGGGAAGACCCCTTTCAACTGCAGTCATTATTGAGCCTAGAAGAAATAGCTATTCAAAAAACGGCGTCAGAGTACGCTCAACAAAAATTATCGCCACGTATTCAACAAGCATTTAGATCCGAACACTTTGATCGCGCTATTTTTTTAGAAATGGGGAAGTTGGGATTGCTAGGGTCAACACTTCCTTCTCAATTTGGATGTGCAAATATCAACTATACCGCTTACGGTCTTATTTCACGGGAAATCGAAAAAGTCGATAGCGGATACCGCTCGGCCCTCAGCGTGCAATCGTCCTTAGTTATGTATCCAATTTTCAAATATGGGTCAGATGCACAACAGAAAAAATATTTGCCTCCTCTCGCTACTGGCGAACATGTTGGCTGCTTTGGCCTAACAGAACCTGACCATGGATCAGATCCTGGCAGCATGATAACAAAAGCGATTAAAGTAGAGGGAGGCTTCCGATTAAACGGTCAGAAGATGTGGATTACCAACGCCCCAATCGCCGATACCTTAATAATATGGGCAAAGTTAGACGAAAAAATCCGCGGTTTTATTATAGAGCGTGACTTCCAAGGTTTATCAACACCAACCATAACCGGTAAACTTTCACTACGATCCTCCATCACTGGGGAAATTGTATTGGAAGATGTTTTTGTACCTAACAACAATCTATTGCCTAATACAGAAGGGCTAGGCGGCCCCTTTGGCTGCCTTAATAAGGCACGATTTGGTATCTCATGGGGTGTCATGGGGGCTGCAGAAAACTGCTGGTTCGCCGCGAGACAATACAGCCTTGACCGCATTCAATTTAACAAACCGTTAGCAGGGACCCAATTAATTCAAAAGAAACTGGCCGATATGCAAACGGATATCGCACTAGGGCTCAACGGAGCATTAACCATGGGTCGCTTAATGGATAATAATCGCTGTCCAGCAGAATTAATCTCTCTCATGAAACGAAACAACTGTGGAAAAGCACTCGAGATAGCGAGGATTTCACGAGATATTCATGGGGCAAACGGAATAAGTGATGAATACCCGGTTATGCGACATATGTTAAATTTGGAAACGGTTAATACTTATGAAGGAACACACGATATACATGCGCTAATTTTAGGGCGTGCACAAACAGGGCTACAAGCGTTTACCTAAATCAACACCATAATAACAATAATGACTCAAATACTATGAAGATCACTTTTTTTACTTATAACACAACCATTCAACCCTTAATTCTCTGTGTTCTGTTTGCTTTTTCAGCACTGTCCTATTCAGCGTCATCGAATACTAAACCCGCTACTGTCACTACCGTAAGCTCGGCGATAAAGGTCAATAGTTTCACAATGGATAACGGCCTCCATGTTATCCATCATTATCGCCCCTTTAGTAAATCCGTGACGTTGCAAATGGTAGTAGGTGGCGGCCTAGATCAATACCCCTGTGACAAACACCAGACGCCGCATGTGCTAGAACATATGCTACTTGCCAAAACCAGCCGCTTTGAAGAAGGGGAAATGCGACAGGTCATAAAGAACTTAGGCGGATCAATAAACGGATTTACTGCCCAAGAATACACTCACTATAGCGTAACACTACATTCCGCTTATCTAGAAACCGGATTAGATACACTTTACTCCGTATTGTTTGAGCCCGCCCTATCAAACAATACGCTAAAAAAGAGCATTACAGCAGTTCATGCTGAAATTGGCACAACAGACAATGCCATAAAAAATCTCATCAATAACAAACCGAACGTGACAAGTTTAGGGATTGCTCGGCTCTACGCGAATAGCAACCTCGACTGCTCAACGAAAAGCTCTCCCAGTGCAATTACGTTAACAGAAACACAAAAGGCTTACAGCACATTGTACCACCCCTCCAATATGACGCTAATTATACTGGGCAATGTAGAAATGAAACAACTCACTCCAGACAAGCTGGACCACTTTACCAACATCAACGACCTAAAAACCGCTCCATACAATAAGACCTCATTATTAACGACTGATACAACACCTATTGTTGAGCATGGGAAATTTTCCGAATCAAAAGTACACGTAAATTTGCTGCTGCCCGCAACGGGAAAAAGCTCCGGGAACACCGCGGCCTTTCAGCTTATTAGCGATTATTTTGGGGAGATATTGTTTAACGAATTAAGAATACAGCTTGGTATTGCCTATTCACCACGCGCTAGGTATATCGCTGGTAGCGACCTTGGGCACATTCATGTTACAGCCGAAACAACTCTTGAAGGGGAAGAAAGAGTCACAAAATCTATTTTAGATCACTACAAAGTACTTGTCACAAAAGGTATCCCTGAAGAAGATATCATTCGATTAAAAAAACGAGCCATTTTGAAATTTGAAAGTGAAGAACGGAAAAACATCAAAATCGCTCAACAGATACGGCATAACCGATTACAAATCAAAATAACAGGGGCGATGCCAAGTGCCATTGGTGAGATTAAAGCGCTAACCCCTTTATCAGTAAAACGAGTCATTGATAAATACTTCCCTCAACAACCCGTTTTAGCAATTCTTAGACCTCTAAATAACAACGAACTCATTCAAAGATTATTGCTCATTGTTATTATCTCATGCCTTATTGCGCTACCTTTATTTCACTGGTTACACAAACGCCGAGAGCTAAAAACCATCAAATCTAGCCAAGCTTAAACATTAAGCTTCCACTTTCCCCTCTTTAACATCTGATGCTGAAACACCAAACCCTGGATGCAACAACTCAAACAACGCCACAAATTCATGGGTTAATTTATGTTTGGGAAAGGCATGGATTAACGGTAAAGCCAGGTCGTGGGATTCTCTCATTTTTATCGAGCTTGAAAGAAATGCTTCCAAAATAGGTAGCTTCTCATCCCTTAATTCTTGAATGATTCGCTGAGGTAAACTAGCCCTAGGCTGATATTGATTAACAACAATACCTTCTACATCCAAATCTTCATTGTGATCCGAGCGAGTTTCATCGATATTATTCATCAATGTATATAAGGCTTGGCGTGAGAACTCATCACAATCGAATGGAATTAAGCAGGCATCAGCAGCGATTAACGCAGACATGGAGTAGAAATTAAACGCTGGTGGGGTATCGATATAAATAGCATCATAACCTTGTAATGACGTAATACCGTCTCGAAGCTTATAAATCTTATGCTTAGATTCCAACTGCGACATGATATCCCCAAGCTCAGGATTCGCAGCAATAACATCTAAGTTTTTAAACGGTGTAGAAAGAACAAAATCCTTTAATTTACGTCGATTCCTACCCCGGAAGGATAACGTTTGCGCAAAAAAAACACCTATATCGTTGTCGGCAGTGTCTGCACCTGAACCAAGTAAGTATTGGGTTGTATTACACTGCGGATCCAAATCTATGATCAAGGTCCGCAGCCCTCTATCCGCACTTATCGCTGCCAAATTTGTCGCAATACTAGACTTACCGACTCCGCCTTTTTGATTAAAGACAACTCTTCGCATGTAGCATTCCCCGCTTTACATTACATTATTAGGCATATCAGGTGTTTTTGAACGAGCTCGCAGTTTAAGGGAAACTAGCGTCTCTTCAACTCTTTTCTTTATTGCTGGAGAGATATAAGGGGCCACCGCCGCAAGCGCAGACACCAAAACACCAAGATCATCAACAAAACCCACAACAGGTGTCACATCAGGTATCGCATCAGGTATTACGATAAAGTACCCTAACGCAGCAATCACTGTGCCTTTAACCCATAGAGGTAACTCAGCAGATTTTGCCAGATAAAACAACTGTAAGACTGTTGATATTAACCTCGTACCTTGCCTAGTTTTTAATAGAGGTAAAGCCGATATTATTTTGGTTAATAATTCATCGCGACTGTACTCTGAGGCGTAAGACGAACCATTGTTCTGCATATTATCCTCCGGACCAGCAATTATTATCCATTCAGTATACCCTTCTCGGTTGACCTCATGTCAATATATCAATAACTTAGGGAGTTAGTTCTTAAACCCCACCCAACGGCACACAAGGAGTAATTAATGAGCACTTCAGATGACATCAAACGTAATTCCCATAATATTTGGCTAGCGGGCCTAGGGGCTTATTCGACCATAGAATCTGAAGGTGAAAAAACATACGAAAGCTTATTAGCAAAAGGGAAATTGTTAGAAAGCAAAAATGAAGCTAAGGATGAAAAATCCGGTAAATCTACCCCTGACAGTCGCCTTAGCGATCTAAAATCTAAAGCCAACCAAACAATGGATAAAATTGAGAGAGCATTTGATTTACGTGTATCCTCTGCCCTAAAGCGCCTAGGGATCAGTACTCAAACTGACTTAAATGATTTAAATGCTAAAATAGACTCATTAACTCAAGCCCTTGAGCAAGCATCTAAACAGATAAAAGAATAATGCTCACGGCAAATCACATCAACCGAATTGCATGAGCACATTGCATGAATCAGATCCTCGCTATTATTATTACCGCTCTTCTCTCTAGCATGTTCACCATTGGATTAGGCTATTTTGTAATCAGAAGAATACTTCGGGAACATGCAGAACAAAATGCGCAACGCTACCTGGATCGATTCAAAGAAGAAATCGGCCCTGTTATGGAGGAGCGTGTAAAAAAGGGTGTTAAGGACGGCGTAAGGCAAGGCGTTTCATCACTTGCCTCTCGTGAGGCTATCCGCGAAACAACACGCTCAATGGCGAAAACAGGGGCGGGCCTAGTAGGCGATACATTAAAACCCCTTCTAGGCCGACGAACAAGTCGCAAAGACTTTAATAGTGACGACTGATCATAGTATCAACTGATCATAGTGACGATTAATCCGCTTGATTTTGAGCCAACTTCTTCTTACCTCTCCACCTAGCCCCTCCTCGCAAACGGGGTACAAGCAATACAACTGCCACCGTTAACATGATCATTGTATCAAGAGGCATGTCATTAACCGCTAATACTTCTAAATAACCATTGTGCGTAAGAAATGCCACAATAATCAAAACAAAGCCAATCACAGTACTAAGCTGATTAGCCCGCCTGTCTGATTCTAACATCATTCGTATGCGGCTAATTTCTTCAGATTGCTTTTGCTGTGCAAGGTTTTGCTCTTTCAACATCACGAGTGTTTCATTAACTAACTGAGGCAAGTGTTCAATACGACTCATCCAAGCCGGTTCGTGCTCTCTTAATGCTCTCAAAACATCTTCGAAACTTTCAAATTCAGGTAGCCAATATTGAATAATCTTACGCAGCAATGCCCAAACACTGTATTCGGATGTAATACCTAACAACTCTGCCAGTAATTGTGTGTCACCACTAACTTTAATCTTCTCTTCACCTACCGTGTGCTCAGCAGCGTCTATGGCAGAAACACCCAAAACATGGCGAGCAAACATCCAAGAACTCATTTTTAAGCGTGCATCAATGGGCCCTTCATGATCGGCAAATAACTGGATACCATCATCACAAAAAGATAAGTAAAACGAAAAATCGGGATCATGGGCTTTAACACGAATAACACGACCAGAATAAACCCGCAAACGAGCCATCACATTCGAGTCATAAGAAAGCGCCTGGTTAATTGCTGCTTCCAGCAACTCAATAACCATCATTTGGCCTATCGATTCATTATTTTCTGCCGACATACTGCCCCCTCCCACAACCTACTTCGCCTGCCAACCAATAACATTCGTAGAAAGAAAACACTCATTCTTCGAAATATCACATTCTCTATACTGTCCAGCGAGCTGAACAACCACTCTGCAGCATTCTAATGTACACATTTAATCAGGGAGAATAACAAAAAGTACGTAACTTTCCTATTTTGACGAGTATACTAGCCACCCTGTATAGTCACCCGTTCGAACCTTACTCCAAAAACGGAGCCTTAGGTAGGCATAAAGGAATTAGGCAATAATAATGTCGGAATTTTTCGTTGAATTTTATAACCACCCTGATTTTTGGAAATATGCACTTATCCCATTTATTGCCGCTATTGTTGGCTGGGGAACAAACTGGGTAGCAATCAAAATGACATTTTACCCTGTCAACCCTATCGGTTACCCCCCCTTCCTGGGTTGGCAAGGTATCATACCCTCCAAAGGCGAAAAAATGGCAGGCATTGTCGTTGATAACACCCTCGCCAAAATAAGTACCACTCAAGAAATATTCCAAGAGTTTGAGCCCGATGCTATCGCTCACCATGTCATAAAAGTTGCTGACGCGCGAATTGAAGAGTTCACCGACGACATCATGTCTGAGAAAAATGCCATTTTGTGGGAGAACCTACCCAATCTGGTTAAGAGCAGGATATATTCCCGAGCAAGAAAACAACTCCCTCAAATTATGGACAATTTGATGGAAGACCTACAAGCCAATATAGAAGACCTTATTGATCCGAAAGCATTAATTATCAAAGAGTTGGTAAAAGATAAGGCAATGATGAACCGCGTCTTCCAAGAATGCGGCGAAGCAGAATTTAAGTTTATTATTAATTCTGGTCTTGGGTTCGGGTTTTTATTTGGTCTCGTGCAAATGTTTGCCTGGTACATGGCTGAACAAAACTGGATATTACTACCTGCTTTTGGTCTATTTGTAGGCCTTGCAACCAACTGGTTAGCCTTACGACTAATATTCCAACCCTTAAACCCTATTTATATCTTTGGATTTAAAATTCAAGGACTATTCCTCAGTCGCCAGAACGCCGTATCCGAGGTATTTTGCCGTATCATCACTGCCGAAGTGCTTACCGTAGGCAGTGTAATGAGCGAGATATTTCAAGGCGATAAATCAGATCGCACCAAATCGCTCATCAAAAAACACCTTCGGCCACTCATTGATGGTGGCATTGTAAAAACCGTAGCTCAACTAACCGTTGGGCCAGAGGGTTTTGTTGACCTAAAACGTACCATTGAAGCCAAAACAATCGAAATGTCGCTTGAATCCTTTGAGGATCCCACATTTATTAAGGAGCGAGGGGTTGTTATTGAAAAAATGTTCAGAGAGCGTATGCAAGCAATGTCTTCTGAAGAATTTCAAGATTTATTGCGCCCAGCCTTTCAAGAGGATGAATGGATTTTGATTACTGTTGGTGGGGTACTAGGCCTTGCTGCGGGTGTTGCACAGCTATTCCTTATGTTTGCAGACACTATTTAAAGCCTAAGTTAGTGTCTGCATAGTGCCGAAAACATGCTAAGTACGAGACAAAACACAGAGGGCTAATGTCCACAAGCCCTCTGCGCCCCTCACCCACACTTCTCATTTCAATGTAAAATCCTTCATTCCCCGATACATTTTTCGTTAAATATTCAGTAGAATGCGTTACTTAGCTACGAAGTATAGTTTCTAGCGATAAAGGAAATAATAAAACAAGAATGACGCCTTTTTCAATAACATCAAAACAAGGGTGCCCTTTCTCCCGTGTTTGAATACCTACCATCTAACCAATGGTTACTTACCCTCTGCATCCCTCTTGTAGGGGCGGTGATAGGCTGGGTGACGAATACACTCAGTTCTTTATTGACGTACGGGGCCAACTCAACAAGCCGCTGGGGACTCATTCAGCTTAAACAGACATATTTTACACAACTATTCTATCAGCAAATACTTCACGGCCATCTATCGAGCACTCAATTATACGAACATATGGGGCCAGAAAAAATGGTCAAACATATTATTCAAAGCATACGGCCACGTCTCGACAGTATCATTGATGATGCGATGGAAAAGGATCATGATATTTTCTGGGAAAACCTACCCATCACCGTTAAAAATCGTTTTTATGCTCGCGCCCATAAACTACTACCTCGCATTATTGACGATCTTATAGAAGATATTGGCGACAGCATTGATAGGCTTATCAAACCCGAACAGATCATATTAAAAAAACTCACCTCTAGCGAAATGTCCATTGGCTGGATTATAAAACAAGCTTATATTGATGAAGTACAAAAGCTCCCTATTCGAGGCTTGTTAATTGGTTATATATTAGGCCTCGGGCTACTTGCCACTTGGTTTCTCAGCCCCCACTGGACCTTATTAATAGGGGGGTATTCTGCAATTGCTATGATATCTTTATGGTTCGGTCAAAGTAGTTTTACCAATGCTAAACCGCATACACTCAACATATCAGGCATACTCGCCACTAATGCGTTATCACCACTATCTGTCGTTAACACATTATTAACCGGTAGCAATGGCAAACACACCTACAGCTTGATAAAAAAACATTCATCTCCAATCATTGAACAGGCGTCTCTTCGAGCGTTTACCCAACTTACCATTGGCCCAAGTGGTTATGCTGCAGTCAAACATCAGCTCACAAAAAACATAAGAAATGCTTACGCAGAAGCATTTAATGACACTCGCTTTAGTGACGCTCAACGTCAGCGTATAGAGACCTACATAGCTCAAAGTATCGCACAGCCTTCTAGCCAAAACCTAGCCAATAGCCCAGTCCAAAACACTACATCACAGTTAAGTACAAAAACGCCTAATATTAAAAACGCGTCATCTGCTTTATTCATACAACAGGTTAAAAACACACAAATGCCTGTTTTGTTACCGATAGCGTTTTTAGTGGGAAGTTTTGCAGGTATAACATTACAACTTCTTATTTGGAACGCGTAACCCATGCAAAACAAGCCCTACAAAACTGCATACGCAGAGGCCCCAACTAGCGTCACTAAAGATGGCTCTATCATTCGAGAGTTGATGCACCCATCAACTCATAAAGCAAAAAAACAGAGCCTTGCTGAAGCAGTCATCCCCCATAACCAGTCAACCAAACCTCACCGCCACATCTCCTCGGAAGAGATATACCATGTGCTAGCAGGTAGCGGCACCATGCAACTTGAGGATAAAAACTTTCCTATTCGAGAAGGCGACAGTATCTGCATCGCTCCAGGTGAAATTCACAACCTCACCAACACAGGATTAACTGACTTAGTGATATTGTGCTGTTGCACCCCCCCTTATAGCCATGATGATACCGAAATCATCACCGAAGAAAGCTAGACTTCATATTTTCATATTAAACCTCAAGCGATTGATACATCGCCTCGACCAACGACCTTGCCCGTGGATCAACCATCAAATATGACCCCATTTGATTCATTACATAACCAAAACCTATTTCTTTATCCGGATCTGCAAACCCGAGAGACCCTCCGGATCCCGGGTGCCCAAAAGCACGCTTTCCTGAGCCAAACCCCGTCTCTGGATTACCTTGTTGCTGTAATAAAAACCCCGGGCCAAAACGGGTAGGTATATCCAAAACATTATCCAGGCCTTCACTTGCAACCTCACTACACCGGCGTATTGCTTTCCTAGATAAGAATGCACTCTCCCCAACCGCCGTACCATACAGCGTCGCCAAACCACGGGCATTTCCATGGCCCGTTGCTGAGGGTAGTTCCATTTGTTTCCACTCATCTCTATTCGAACTTGTCATAAGGCTTTGTGGATTCATTAAGGCTTTCGCTAATGCACCTTCCCTATCAGCAACAATCTTATCAAACAAAAAAATCCGCCCGTTTTCCGGCACACTCGTTGATGACTTCAATTGTGCAACACGAGACATTGCCTCTTTAGGTACCCCAATATAAAAATCAACACCAAGCTTCGAGATAATCTCCGCTTGTAAGTACTCATCGATACTGCAACCCAGCGCACGCCTAAACACCTCACCTATCATCCAACCACCAGATACCATATGATATCCGTGATACATTCCAGGCTCCCACCACGGACGTTCTTCAGCAAACCTTGCCACCATATAATCCCAATCAAACAGGGCGTTGTCTGGAACAGGATCTCTAAGTGCTGGAACCCCTGCACGATGACTTAACAACCATGAAAATATCGTATCCCGCTTTCCTTTCCGCCCAAACTCTGGCCAAAAGTAAGTCACTTTTTTTTCTAGATCCAGCAAGCCTGCATCCAAAGCATGCTGAATACACAAAGCCGCAACGCCTTTTGTAGAAGAAAAGACATTAACAATAGAATCCTTTTCCCATGGAATCGTAGCTTTTTTGTCACTGTAGCCAGCCCACAAATCAACAACGAGCTTACCCTGCTGAACAATCGATACCGCAGAACCAAGCTCACCACCAGAGTTCATGTTTTTTTCGAACTGCTGTTGTACCCGCAAAAATTGAGCATCGCAAAAACCACCCATGGGAAGATTAGATAACGCCACCATAAATCATCCTTTTATTATTTTTGATCGACATTTGGCCGAACGATAGTACAAGCTAATCCATATGTTAAGATAATACCTAAAACCTGACATTAAACTTGCATAAAGAGCAATACTACACATAATGGATTAATAACAATAACGATAATAAATGACCATTATGAGCACACTAGAAACCCTTATTGTTGACGATTCCGCGTCAGCCCGAGTAGTACTAAAGCGCTTATTGGAAAAAAGCGGGATACAAGTGCATTTGTCTTGCTCAGGCTCAGAAGCGCTCAGTTTTCTAAAAAACAACTCCCCTGATTTGATATTTATGGATCATACCATGCCTGGAATGGATGGATTGGAAGCCACTAAAGCGATCACATCTAACCCAAAAACAGCGTCTATCCCTGTCGTAATGTATACATCAAACGATGAAGAAGGTTACTTTGAAAACGCCAGGGAGCATGGTGCTATCGCAGTTGTATCAAAGCCAGTATCAACAGAAAAGCTCTTTTCAGTATTAACGAACCTTTTCACTCTGCACAGTAACCAGCAAGAAACGCTTAACCAGCGGTTTAATCAGCGCTTGGGTCGCCTATATAGTGACATCGAAGCAATGATAGAAACCAAACTAACAGAATCACAACACCAACTAAAAGAACAACTACAACACGAACAACGCTCCTCTTTGCCCCAAAAAAACAGGGAGATCCTCCCCTTAATTCACACCATTACCGATTCTAAAATACATCAACTGAATATTGAGCTACGCAATCACATGTCAGCCAGGCTTGATGTAATGAGCCAAGACCTTAGAGATGACAATCTACATCACAATCAGCAATTATTGGGGGAATTCAAATCCCAACTTCCTGAATTTAAATCTCAATTAACCCATACAACAAACCTCAGTTTCACTCAAAGACTACACGCAAGCCTATCGCCAAAAGCAGTACTCATCTCTGCAGGCAACATGGTGCTATCGCCTAACTTCTACCTTGGCATCCTTATTACACTTTGCACATATTTTATATCTCTATAAGCGATATTTTCAAAATATACCTCCAACTCCGCTATTTTTTTAATACTGTATATTGAACTCAGTTTAATTTAACGTATCTCATATAAAATCCCGATACTTAGCATATACTTACCTATAGATTCAGGCCTTTTTATGTCCAGGCCTTATTTAACCTACAGTACATTGAGAAAAGCACATAGAGCCATGGAAATAAAACACGCCTTAGTTGTAGATGATTCAAAATCCGCCCGCTTCTCACTTAAAAAGCTCCTACAAAAACAAGGCATAAAATGCGATTTTGCTGAATCCGCAGGAGATGCATTAAATTATCTGGAAACCCATAAACCTGATGTCATTTTTATGGACCATTTAATGCCTGGAATGGATGGATTTGAAGCCACCAAAGCAATCAAAGCCAACCCAAACACAACACATATTCCAGTCATCATGTGCACCTCCAAGGAGGGCACAGAATACGCTGAGCAAGCAATGGCCACCGGTGCAGTCGCTATTTTGCCCAAACCTGCCCCCTCTGCAACATTAACTGCTGTTTTAAATCAACTTACACCGAAGACATCAAACACAGGAACCTCAATTACACAGGACTCCAGCACCCCACAACCATCAGGTGGATTCAATCAACGTGCTGTTGAAGGTATTGTGAAAAAGATCGTCGACGCTCAGCTTGAGAGTGTACGAAAGAATTTAGAAAAAACCGTTGCCAACCATGTCAAAGATCACATTGATGGCATGATGATATCTACCAGAGACACTCTCAAAGCAGATGTAAGCCGAACAATTGAATCTGATGTAAGTAGCCTTACACAAAAAGTAAGTAAAGATGTTGCTAACACGCTGTTTGAAGAGCGCTTTTCAGAAATAAGTAACACCATTTTGGCGACTCTCGACAGCCGCCTAGAAACACACAAAGGCGCGGTTATTCAAGCTCAAAAACCAAGTCCTGCATTAATAGAAGAAGTTAAAAATATCGCTCAATTCACTGCCGCCCATACGTCAGGGGAAACCGCAAAGTCTTCTGCTGAAGAAGTTAGCCGGGCAATAGCTCAAGACGTTGCACAAGAAGAGCTATTGAGCCTTAAAGCCGAACTAATGGAACAATTCAAGAACGATATCGGTAGCGCAACAGCCGCCTCAAAATACTTTGGCATTGCCGGTGCCATATTGGGACTTGCTGCTATAGTTTTAGTGTTCATCTAACTTATGCAAGGAGGGGTCATGCTACAATCTGTAAATGGCAGAGACTATATGTCCCGCAAACCTGTTACATTTTCACCAGATACCAATATATTTCAAGCAATCCATGAACTGCTTACCCATAAAGTTTCTGGAGGCACTGTCGTTAACGATAAAAACGAAGTTGTCGGTGTCATTTCTGAATTCGACTGCCTCAAAGCCATTCTAGATGGAAGCTATTATGGCGAGGTCAACGGAACCGTTGAACAATACATGACATCAAATGTAGAAACCATCAATGCCGATGCCGACATTTTAGAAGTTGCAAAACGCCTACTGGATGGAAAAAGGCGCCGCCTACCCGTTATAGAAGACGGGAAATTTGCAGGTCAGTTCAGCATTCGATCAATATTAAAAGCTGTCAAAGATTTTGACGTCCCCATCGACCCAAAGGAAAAGTAGGCATTAGGTAGATGGCAATTCTTGGCGCAAGCGCCCAATATTGTCATCTTTTTGCTGCCACAACGTAGCAACCCAGCGATGAAATAACTTTCGAAACTCAAGATCCTCTTCGTAATTCCCTTGCAATAATTCCTCACCTAACTCCAATTGACGAACATCAACAATTACTGTCGACACTTGACCACTTAATAACGACCAAAACCCAGGAATCTCACCTTCTGGATAAACAACCGTAACATCTAAGACATGCCTTACCTGCTGACCCATAATTTGCAGCGCAAAAGCGACTCCACCAGCCTTGGGCCGCAATAAATACCTATACGGCGAAGATTGACGATGACATTTTTCTTCCGTAAAACGCGTACCTTCTAAAAAGTTCATCAAGGATACAGGGATATCTTTGAACTTTTCACAGGATGCTTTTGTGATTTCAAAGTCAGCCCCCTTACGATGAGGATACTTCTTCAAGTATGCTTTCGAATATCGCTTCATAAAAGGGTAATCCAAGGCCCACCAAGCAAGGCCAAGTAACGGCACCCAAACCAGCTCTTTCTTTAAGAAAAATTTAAAGTAAGGGATTTTTCTATTAAAAGTTTGAATAAGTGCAGGTATGTCTACCCATGACTGGTGATTGCTGATAATCATATAAGATTTGCTGGAATCAAGGTTCTCCGCGCCCCTAATATCCCAGCGGGTTGACGTTGTGAATGCAAAGATCCATTTGCACACTTCAGCCCAACTCTCTGCAATCAAAACAATAGCAGCAGAACAATGCTTACGGAATATGGGTAAAGGAATAACAACTTTAAGCAAAGCCATCAACGTCAAAGGAATCATTCCAATAACGGTATTTAGCAACACCAATGTTGACGTCAATAACCCTATAATTAAGGACTGCATATTATAATAACCCGACACTTAAAACGAGAAGTATACCTAATGTGAAAAAAGACAACAAATAAGAGAAGGTGACATAGAGCCGTAGAATGTAAAAACCATAAAACTCTGTCACAAAAGATCGTCGCCTAACAGAGCACGGAGAAGACTAGCTGAGTATGATGAAGTGGGAAGGCTATGCCCTTCCCACATTAAATTCGATTCAACAAAATATCTTTGACAACCAGAAACTCAACCTTTAAGGCCTCATAAACTTCCGGAGCACCAGAAACATCCCCATCTTTACCCATAGCCTCCAATTGACGAGCTATTTCTGATAACGACGTCGCACATACATTACCAGAACTACCCTTTATGCTATGAGCAACTTGTCGCAATGCTTCTGCATCTCCTCCAGAGATAATGCTACCGATTTCTTCGACCTTTGCTTCAGAGTCAGCAATAAAAGTATCCAATAACATCTGAAAATCTTCTTCCATAATGTCTTTCAGATCTTCTAATGACTCCATATCAAAATGGTCTTCGGGGTTACCTGACATATCTAATACCCTAATTTCTTGATTTATACACGTATTTTAAGCTTATATTTGCTAACCATCAAAGCTCCAAACAAAAACCACTTCAACCTGATTGCCATTACCTAAGTACCGTATCGATTCACACATCGTATTAATCAACGGAATCCCTCGACCACTATACCCCTCGGTTTTGTGGTTATCATCCTTATCACCATGATCAAACCCTGGGCCAGTATCCTGAACTCGAATAGTAAGTCGACCGCCATTCTCCCACGGCTTATGATCTAGATGAAAGGTCACCGACCCCACATCCAACTCATTCAACCTAGACACCCGCTGCCCATAGTACTCGGCAAAACCCGTTGGAGAAGCTTTCAGGTCAGACTCAAGGCCCAACACACCATGCTCTAGAGCGTTAGAGTACAACTCCGCAAGTATTGTGTAGATTTTTCCGCTGTGAGGGCGTAACCCAGGCACTTCCATTAACAAATGTGTTAAAAGAGGTAATGGGTTAAACTCCTTAAGTGTTAGCGGCCTCAACTCATAGCTCATCGCCCAGTCAGGAGGCCCACCAATCAAACTTCGTGAGTCACTCTCACTGAAATATTCGCCCAAATCTTCTTCTGCAACCATGATGGCTTCAACAATCGTGTGATCGTCATCTTGCTCAGCATGGTTAGTATATTCAGCAACCGCTTCAATTAATTCATCAAAGAATTTCTCAGGATCGTTATTGTCTTCAAAAGCCTTTCTAACACCTTCTTCGGCAAACATTTCCTCTTTCTCGTTCACCTCTTCAAAAATGCCGTCAGACCACATGTAAAAACGATCACCTTGAGACATCGGAATAACACGAGTCTCAGTACTGAATTTGTCTCCACTAAGAACGCCTAATGGCAAATTTTGAGAACGAAAGTTTTCTAATGTCCCATCCTTGCGATAAACGAAAACATCCGGCAATCCGCCTAACCAAAACTCGGCTGTTTCGTTGCGAAAGCTAAAGTCCACTAGACATGTGCAACAAAACACACCCACTGGCAATATGCGCTTTAGTTTATTATTAATCTCTCGCAAAATATCTTGTAATGAGAAGCCCTTTTGAGCCATCCCATAAAATATTTCGGATACCGGCATTGCACCAATAGCAGCAGGTAATCCATGCCCCGTAAAATCGCCTAAGAAAACAAACATACCACCATTCGGCTTTCTAGCAGCCAACACCAAATCACCGTTAAACACGGCCATAGGCGATAACAAATATTTAATATTTGGGGCGTCTACACAGCCAGAATGGGCAATATTATCAAACACCACTTTTGCAACTTCCTGCTCATGGATCAAGTGGTCGTGATGTTTAATTATTTTGTCGCGCTGATCTTGCACTGTTTCATGCAAGCGGCGCATACGAGCAAATGCCTGAATTTTTGCCTTCAGAATGATTCGATTATACGGCTTGCTTAAAAAGTCGTGTCCGCCTGCCGCAAGGCAGTCGGCCAACGAAGCCGCATCTTTAAGAGATGTTAAAAATATGATGGGAACTAAGTTGTCCCCCGCCAATTCTGTAATCACCCTTGCCGCTTCGAACCCGTCAACATTAGGCATTAAAGCATCAAGCAAGATAAGATCAGGAGACTCCTTCTTGAACGCATCGATCGCTTCTTGACCATCACATGCAGTATATACAGTATGACCTTCTTTACGAACAATGGTTTTAAGGATTAAGCGGTCAGAATCATTATCATCCGCAATTAATATCCTAAGTGTTTCGTCGTTAGCTTCTACCAATTCTTTCTCTGATTTTTTGTCCATTACGCACATCCCAACACTCTAATTACACTGAAACAATTCCAATTCATTAAAGCGTGGGCCGATTGTTGGATTACTTAATAGCGAACAGCTGTTCGAAATTAGAAATGGTAAGGATCTTTTTAACATCAGGGTTGCAGTTTATGATCTCAATATTTGAGTTATCACCACCTGCATGATCTCTTAACAGCAAAAGCATACCCAATGCAGAACTATCCAAGTACGTGGTTTCTTTCATATCCACCACATACCCTTTAGGATCATCGGATGTTTTCTCATAGGCATCGCGAAATTCCTGATGAGCACTGAAATCAAATCGTCCCTGGATCTTAATGGTCAATTCACCAGCGGACCCTTCAGAAGACCATATAGCCATTATTACACCTCAAG
>MAAC01010504.1_pt1 | contig 18659 bp, 18 predicted proteins | sample 1115981 | NCBI WGS metagenome assembly MAAC01 (sample SAMN04961126, study PRJNA320927) | seawater metagenome | isolation source: sample BD02T64 sea water enriched with oil for 64 days | place: USA:Gulf of Mexico | collected 2013-07-27
ACGGTAAAACTTCTCTCTACACCGCTCGGTGTTGCTGTGCTACTAATGTTTTTTTGTGGTTCTAGTACTTTTGCTAACCAGTTAGCAGAGTCTTCATCCGCTGATGGAGCCAGCCACTGTATTTCAGTATATGGTGTTTGATTTAAACGCCATTGGCCGCAGTGGGAGAAAGGAGAGTGATGGCTGTCTGTGCGGGCGTTATTGGCTTGTTGTAATATTTGGGCACAGCTGGCGATCGCCAGGAACAACTTGTGATTTGTATCGGTTGCAAATAGTGATGCATGATTTTTGTCGATAAACTGAGTATCTACCTCGGCGCTGGCGAAAGCTGGGCTGCTAATCACCCGGTGTAAAAAGGGGATGTTGTTTTTGACCCCGACTATGCGATAGTCGCTTAACGCTTTATGCATACGCGCAATTGCCTGCTGGCGGTTTTCTCCCCAGACAATCAGTTTGGAGATCATAGGATCGTAGTAGACACTGACCTGATCACCTTCATCGACGCCACTGTCGATACGTACATGCTCAGTGGCAGTGGGGGGGCGCAGGATGTCTAATTGACCAGTGGCAGGCAAAAAGTCATTGTTCGGGTCTTCGGCGTAGATCCTGCACTCTATAGCATGACCACTGACAGTAACTTGTGATTGATTTAATGGCAGTGCTTCGCCGCTGGCGATCTGCAGTTGCCACTTTACCAAATCCACATTGGTGATCATTTCAGTGACTGGGTGCTCCACTTGTAGGCGGGTATTCATCTCCATGAAATAGAAACTTTGATCTTCATTGTAGAGAAACTCTACAGTACCGGCACCGACATAGTTGATCGCTTTGGCCGCATTAATCGCCGCCTCACCCATCGCCTTTACCACCGCCTCATCAATGCCGGGAGCGGGTGCCTCCTCGACAATTTTTTGATGGCGCCGCTGGATAGAGCAATCGCGTTGCGACAGATACACGGCATTGCCGTGCTGGTCACAGAAAACTTGTACTTCAATGTGGCGAGTCTTGGTCATATAGCGTTCAATTAACATCTTACTATCGCCAAAGGCATTTTGTGCCTCACGCTTGGCTGCACTTAGCGATGCATCAAATTCTGTCAGTGAATTGACCACCCTCATGCCTTTACCGCCACCACCGGCAGTGGCTTTAAGCAGCAGTGGGAAACCGCAGTTTGCCGCTTGTTGCTTTAATACCGCAACATCTTGATCGTCTCCATGATAGCCGGGGACTAGAGGCACTTTCGCTTTGGCCATGATTTCTTTGGCGGCGGACTTAGAGCCCATAGCGGCGATAGCCGCTGCTGGAGGGCCGATAAATACAATACCTTGTTGTTGACACGCCTGGGCAAATTCAGCGTTTTCAGACAGGAAACCGTAGCCCGGGTGAATTGCTTGCGCGGCGCTGAGACGGGCAATCTCGAGTATTTTATCGGCGCGCAAATAACTGTCGCTACTCTGTGCAGGTCCCAGTAAATAAGCCTCATCGGCCATCAACACATGTTTGGCTTGTGTATCGGCGCTGGAGTAGACCGCGATGCAGTGGATCCCAAGTTGCTGGGCGGTTTCAATGACCCTGCAGGCTATCTCACCGCGATTGGCTATCAGTATTCGATTAAACATAAATTGCTACCTTTTGGCACAGACTTGAGTTGTACCTGAGAATAAGATTAAAGAGATTGGCAAAACTGAATATTTGCACTGCATTAATTGTGTTGCCAATTGGGGGAGCGCTTTTGCAAAAAAGCATTGAGGCCTTCAATTCCCTCTTCACTGGCTCTGATGTCGGCTATACGCTGGGCGGTGTCTGCAATCAAGACAGGCTCGATCTGCTGGCCGCTGACATCCATGACTAACTTTTTTGCCGCTGCCATTGCCAGGGGCGCATTTTTCAACAGTTTTGCAAGCCACTGTTGGCTCTGTTGCTGCAGTGCCTGTGAGTTTTCTGCCACTTGATGTACTAGACCTAAGCTTTTAGCGGTCTGTGCGTCAAAGGGCTCGGCGCTGATGCAGTAGCGCCGCGCCTGGCGCTCGCCAATGGCTCTGACCACATAGGGGCTGATAACCGCGGGGATTAGCCCCAGCTTGACCTCACTGAGACAGAAAGTACTGTTGATGTCGGCAAAAACCATGTCACAACAGGCCGCTAAGCCTACCGCTCCGCCGTAGGCTGCGCCTTGTATAATTGCCACACTTGGTTTGCTCAGACGATTCAGAACATCCATCAGTCGCGCCAGTTGCTCGGCGTCAGCCAAGTTCTGCGCGGGACTGTTGTCTGCCATGCGCGCCATCCAGTTCAGATCGGCTCCGGCTGAGAAGTGATCACCATTAGCTTTCAGTACCAGCACTTTAGCTTGCGGTTGCTGCTCGACACTCTCAATTGCATTGATCAGGCTGACGATCATTTGATCGTCAAATGCATTGCGGACTTGCGGGCGGTTTAAACACAAGGTCGCGATGCCATTGTCGTCGAGCTGTAAAAGAACATTTGTCTGACTCATGTTGAATTCCTATAATCCAGAGAAGGCAGCGGCGGCTACATTCTAAAAATGCCAAATTGAGTGTCTGCAATAGGCTTAGTTAAAGCTGCTGCCAGACCCAGCGCGATTACATCACGGGTTTGTGCGGGATCGATGACACCGTCATCCCAAAGCCTTGCGGATGCGTAGTAGGGGTGACCCTGCTGCTCGTAAGTATCTATAATGGGTTGTTTGAAATCAGCTTCTTGGGTCGCTGACCACTGCTCACCGCGGCGCTCTTTACCATCGCGGGTGACCGTTGCCATTACACCAGCTGCCTGTTCACCACCCATTACCGAGATCCGAGCGTTGGGCCACATCCATAGAAAGTTAGGATCGTAGGCGCGACCGCACATCCCGTAGTTACCGGCGCCGAAGGAGCCACCGATGAGAATGGTTAACTTGGGAACAGCGGCGCAGGCGACGGCGTTAACTAACTTGGCACCATTTTTTGCGATGCCTTCAGACTCATATTTCTCTCCCACCATAAAGCCAGTGATGTTTTGCAAAAACAGCAGCGGTATTTTTCGCTGGCAGCACAGCTGGATAAAATGTGCGCCTTTAAGCGCCGACTCAGAGAATAGCACTCCGTTATTGGCAACGATGCCGATCAGCTTGCCGTGAACTCTGGCGAAACCTGTGACTAAAGTATTGCCATAGAGCTTTTTAAATTCATCAAATTCAGAGCCATCGACAATCCGCGCGATCACCTCGCGTACATCGAAAGGCTTCTTCAGGTCGGTGCCGACAATGCCGTACAATTCCTGAGCATCGTACAGTGGCTCAGCTATTTCATCTGAGACAGCAGAGTCGGCTGTTAAGTTGAGGCTGGCAATGCAGTCGCGGGCGATTTGCAGCGCCTGTGCATCATTTTGCGCCATGTAATCGGCAACCCCTGAGACTTTACAGTGTACATCGGCACCACCGAGGGCCTCGGCGCTGACTTCTTCACCGGTGGCTGCTTTGACCAATGGTGGGCCCGCCAGGAAAATAGTCCCTTGCTCTTTAACGATAATTGACTCGTCGGCCATCGCCGGGACATAGGCACCACCGGCGGTACAAAGGCCCATAACCACCGCTATCTGGGCAATGCCTTTTGCTGACATGCGCGCCTGATTAAAGAAGATGCGCCCAAAATGATCCCGGTCCGGAAATACTTGGTCTTGCTGAGGTAAGTTGGCACCGCCTGAATCCACCAGGTAAATACAAGGTAAGTTGTTTTTTTCGGCAATTTCCTGGGCACGCAGATGTTTCTTCACTGTCAGCGGAAAGTAAGTGCCGCCTTTTACAGTGGCGTCATTGGCGATGATCATGCATTTGATGCCGCTGACTTCGCCGATACCGGTAATGATTCCCGCACAGGGGATGTTATCTGCGTAAACCTCAAAGGCCGCCAGTTGCGAGAGCTCCAAAAAAGCAGAGCCTGCATCGAGCAGTGCGTCTATTCTGCTTCTGGGTAACATCTTGCCTTTGGCCAAATGCCGTTCCCGGTAACTTGCACCACCGCCGTTGATCACTGCGGCCACTTTTTGCTGTAAGTCATCAACAGCCAGCTGCATGTCTTGCTGGCGCTGTTGAAACTCAGGGCTGTGCGGATTGATTTTAGATTCTAATATTGGCATCTGCTCTATCTCTTAGCTAAAGTGCATTCAGTATTTCTTTTATGTTACTGTTTTATATAAACTTTAGTTGTCCAAAAACAACTCTCTGCCGATCAGCATACGCCTGATTTCAGAGGTGCCTGCGCCTATCTCGTAGAGTTTTGCGTCACGTAGCAAACGCCCGGTAGCAAACTCATTGACGTAACCGTTACCGCCTAATAACTGAATCGCATCCAGTGATAATTTGGTGGCAGTCTCCGCTGTATATAAAATACAACCGGCGGCATCTTTACGGTTTATCTCGCCGCGCTCTGCGGCCATCGCACACATATAGGTATAAGATTTAGAGGCATTCATCTGCGTATACATGTCGGCTATCTTTCCTTGTACTAACTGGAATTCACCAATGGCTTTGCCAAATTGCTCTCTGTCGCGAATATAGGGCACACTGATATCCAGTGCCGCCTGCATAATTCCCAGAGGACCGCCTGAAAGTACTAATCGCTCGTAGTCCAGGCCACTCATTAGTACCGCGACCCCTTGGTTTAGCACACCTAAGATGTTTTCTTTGGGAACGGGGCAGTCCTGAAATACCAGCTCACAAGTATTGGAGCCGCGCATCCCCAGTTTGTCGAGTTTTTGCTGACGGCTAAAGCCTGGAAAGTCGCGCTCAACAATAAACGCAGTGATACCTTTAGCACCGGCCTGTAAATCAGTTTTTGCATAAATGACATAAGTATTGGCATCAGGGCCGTTGGTGATCCACATTTTGTTGCCGTTAAGCACATAATGATCACCGTTGTCTCTGGCATGCAGCTTCATAGACACGACATCGGAGCCGGCATTGGGTTCTGACATTGCCAGCGCGCCGATATGCTCACCGCTTATTAGCTTTGGTAAGTACTGCGCTTTTTGTTCAGCAGTGCCGTTGCGGTTGATCTGATTGACACATAAGTTTGAGTGAGCGCCGTAAGATAAACCTACTGAGGCACTGGCACGGCTGATTTCTTCCATGGCAATGACATGTGCCAGATAGCCCATGCCAACACCACCGTACTCTTCATCTGCAGTGATACCCAGCAGTCCCATGTCGCCAAATTTTTTCCATAAATCATTGGGGAATTCATTGTCCTGATCAATTTGTGCGGCTCTTGGGGCTATTTCCTTACTGGCAAAGTGGTTGATTTGCTCGCGGAGCATCTCAATTGTTTCACCTAATCCAAAATTCATTTGCCGATACTGTGCAATCATTATATGTCCTCTATTATTTCTATCGCTCACAGACATAGATGGCTGCGACGCTGTTAACTGGGTCAATCCTGCAGCTCGTTTAGTGCCTCCAAGCAGCGCTGTTGAGCATTGTCTAATTCTAACTGCAACATATTGATGTCGTGCTGCTGTTGTTTGAGGGCCACCTGACGCTGGTCAATTTTTGCCAGTAGTAACTCGAGTTGTTTTTTGCTGCCACCTTTAGTGGTATCCCATAAATCAAACAGCTCTTTTATTTCCAGCAGCGAAAAGCCAAGGCGTTTACCGCGCAGTATCAGTTTCAGTTGTACTCTGTCCTGGCGGGAGTAAATTCTGGTTTGTCCGCGCCGACTCGGTGTTAACAGCTGGTGGTCTTCATAAAACCTGATACTACGTGTTGTCAGGTCAAATTCAGCGGCCAGTTCGCTGATGCTGTAGCTGGTTTTATCAGTCATAAATCTATACATAGTCGTTAATCGAGATTTGAATATAGGGGAAGTTTACGTAAACGTAAAGCAATAAAATTATAATCAGTTTGATTTTGATTCTCCTCAGTGCAGCTTCTTTTAGCTGAACTGTGAAAATACTCTGCAAAGTATCACTGAAAACCATTCGCTGAAAAACACAAAGGCTGGCCGAACTGGAGTATGATCGCTATTGGATGACATGTTTTTAAGCGTGTAAGGGATTTAAACATGCAGATAATAATAGAAAAGGCCATGGCTACACAGCTTTACAGGCAGGTAGTGTAATATGAAAACACTCATTTTCATTATTAGCTCAGCTCTGATTGTCTATTTGTTATTTGCCTTACTCTTGTATTTCTATCAGAGAAATCTTATCTACTTTCCCTCAGCGGTAAACAATACGGATTTACCCTTAGAGTCATTTTTTAATCAGGGGGAGCGCATTGATGTCGTGGTACTCAATCCAGGTAGACACAGTGCCATAATCTATTTTGGCGGCAACGCCGAATCGGTGGCTAGTAGTTCCCCGAGCTTGGCTGAGGCTTTGCTTGGACATACTATCTATGCGGTGAATTACCGTGGTTATGCAACCAGTACCGGGCAGCCGAGCGAAAAAGCACTGACCAGCGATGCGCTGCATATCTACGATATTCTGGAAGGACGTCACTTGAGTATCGCTGTAATAGGTCGAAGCTTAGGGTCGGGGGTAGCGACTTATCTGGCAGCTGAGCGAAAAGTGCAGAAAATGGTGTTAATTACACCTTTTGACAGCGTTCTAAATGTCGCCAGAGACCGGTTTTATTTTTTCCCTATTGCACTTTTATTGAAAGACAAATATGACTCTGCTGGCAAGGTAAAACAGATAGCGGCAAAGACGCTGGTGATACTGGCAGAGCGAGATCAAGTTATCGCTGCCAGATATTCGCAGCGCCTGATTGAGGCTTTTGCAAAAGGGCAAGTGCAAGTTAAAGTGATTGGCAATAGTGGGCATAACGATTTATCAAATAAAGCAGAATATTACCGGTTAATCGAAAGTTTTCTGTGACTTGTCAGTTGCTCGCCCAGCAATTTCACTATTTGCTAGTTCTATGCTTTAACTCTGCTATTGCCTGTAGATTTGTATTAATGGCTATATTCGCCCGCTGGCTTTTAAGCGTTGCATTACTCTTTGATGGTAGAGTTTCGCCAGAGATGGACGAATAACCGGCAGGGCAATTAGCCAGGCTAAGGGCTTGAGCACACTAACCCTCTGCATTAACACTATATAGGCGTCAAGTTCAGATAAAATGCGGCCATCGGCCAGTTGTAAGTGCAGTTCGGTCAGCGCTAAACGCGGGTCTATTGACAAACTTTCTAAATAGCTGTCTTGATCTGTGATATCAAACCATATTATCTGTTGATCAGTGTACCCGGCCAGGCGCTCGTATAGATGCCTGTCTTTGACGCACCTTGGGCAGGCACCATCATAAAAGACGGTGATGGATTGCTGTTGAATAGACATAATATTGCCATAGACTGAAACAATGATGTGTAAAATATATCCCTAATAAACCGTTTACGCCAGTGTCTTTGAGGGCTTCTAGCGACAACAGTATTGCGAACTCTGTAGGGTGATACGACAACTGATAGAGAAGGGCACGACAGATGCAGATAAGATTATTTCTAGGACTGAAACCTAACCCAACACAAATGCACTCTTTAGTGGTAATGCAACAGCAGTTAGCCGGTATGGGGCGGCCAGTACCTGCTGATAATCTGCACATGACGTTATTTTTTCTCGGGACGATAGAGCAGGCTGATGCGGATGTTTTTGTCAGCGCGATAGATAGCCAATGCTGGCAAAGTTATAGCGTAACCTTTGGCCAGTTGCGCTTGTGGCGCAAACCAAAAATTTTATGCCTGGCGGGCACAGCGAGTGACAGTAGACTGCAAAGTAGCGTGGCTGAGATTCGGGCTATTGCAAAAACAGTGGCTTTGCAAGATCCCTTCACAGCCTTTACTCCGCATATCACCTTAATGCGCAAAGCGACTGCACTGCCAGAGGAGCGCTGCAATTTGCTACCAGAGCCTTTAATTATTGAGGCCGAGTCTATGCATCTGTTTCAATCTGTTAGTCATGAGAGTGGGGTAGAATACCAAATAATAAAATCTTGGCCGCTGAGACATTAAATTGGCACTCAATCTTTTATTCTCTGGCTAACATTTTCATTGATAGCGATATTTTACTGAAAAAAGGGGCTTTGGTTAAACCTGAATCCCCTAATAACTTTATTGTAAATAACTGGTTAGGAGTTACTGTGAAACTATTTTGTACACCTAATTCGCCATTTTCCCGGGTAGCCAGAGTGCTGGTGATTGAGCTTGGTTTAGAGACCGCAGTAGCGATAACGACTGTCACTGTCAGAGATGAAAACAGTGAGTTATTGGCTTTTAGCGCCAGCGGTAAAGTACCTGCACTGTGCCTGGAAAATTCACATACCCTCTCTGATACCCGCATGATTGCCCAGTATCTGGGACATATCGCCAGCAGGAATAATGTCACAGCGAGTCTGGATAACATTGAAGATTATGCGTTTGAAGGTTTCTGCCTGAGTGTCTTAGAAAGCATTTGTGTCTGGGTGAGGGAGGCCAGGCGGGCTCCTGCGCATATCAGCGAACAGGTTATTAAGTTAGAGAGGGCAAGAGCAGTGCGTTCACTAGAGTATTTAGATGAACATCTGCACAAACTGCAGAACACTTACGCCCTGGCGTCGATCGCGATCGCCTGTGCGTTGGATATTGCCGGTCGACGTCTGGATTTTACTGCCAATAACAAGCAGCAAAAATTGGCAAAGTGGTTGTTTAAATTTAATCACAGGGCGTCGATGTTGGCGACTCAGCCTTTGAATACTTGAGTCCTGATCAGGCAAAGTGGAATTTATCAACTACTATTAGGGATTGTATTCAAGGATTCGCACATAGACTCAATTTGGGAGGCTAGCCGATGGGAACTGTAACTGATATTAGCAGGGCAAAATTCTCTGTAGGTGAGTTAATATTGCATCAGCTGTTCAATTATCGCGGCGTAATTATTGATGTAGATCGAAAATTCAACGCCACAGATGCCTGGTACGAACATATGGCAAAATCACGACCCCCTAAAAACAAACCTTGGTATCATGTATTAGTACACGACAGTAACATCACCACTTATGTAGCCGAGCAGAACTTAAAGGCAGATATGAGTCCAGCACCTATCCATCACCCTCTATTGGAAGAATATTTCAGTAAGCTAGAAAATGGCAGCTATGTCAGGAATGAACCTATAAACTAATCACTGTTTATGTTGCTATGGCTATTAATAGTTTGCCTGTGCAAAAACTATAATGGGAAGTGTAAAGCAGTGATGTTAGTGGGACAGAGATACCGGAAAAAAGAAGGCGGCTGGCTAGAGATAAGAGAGTACTGGGCCGAAGCTGAAATTGATGTGATTTCTGACTGCGGTACGCAGATGACAGTGACCGCCGAGCAGTTAATTGCAGGTCTGATTGTCGACAAAAACTTACCTCCCTCGCAAAGACGTAAGCCTGAGTTAGAAATATATTCGGGCGCGCAAAAACTCAAAGGGCGACATGACAGAACCGGCCGGCGCTACGGAAAATATACAGTCTTAGGTAAGGCGGCTAATTGGACAGCTAAAAAACGTTTCTGGTTGCTGCAGTGTCAGTGCGGTAAACAAAAGGTCAATATTGATTTTAGCTTGCGAAAAGTGGCCAGAAAAAACAAATGCCTGTGTAAAAACTAAGTTGCGCTAGCACAGCGGTACCAGCCGGGACGCAGAAGTGATGGTGGAGTAACCTTAAGCATTGTGGTGTAACAGAGATACTCCTGTTAGAGAGTCTTTCTAAGCTCTTTAATAAGCGATCCTTGTTTGGTATTTAACGTTCTAAAGCTGCTAAGTTAGATCGTCTTAGATGTGCTAATCGAGAATATCTTTTGGACCTGCGACATAAACTGGTTGTAGGTTTCCATAAAAACCAGAGCAGGCAATAGTGTCATAGTACTGTGCGCCGATAGCATAAATATGGTTTATATTTTGCACATATATGGCGTCAAATCTATCTTTCATAAGCATATTTGTTAACCTGGATAACAGGCCTGAACCGACAACTTCATGGCTGTCAGGGTTTTTATTATGCTGCTTTAGAATACTAATGAGTTTAGTGCCGCCGGGGAATCCAATACGCAAATTTTTCCACAAGTGAGTAGCACTGAGAAAAGGAATAAAATTGTCCTTTTTAAAACACAGCCCGGGAATTTCAAAAGTAACTGGCTTTCCTATAGGTTGTAACTCACTTATATCGTATACCGGGAAGGCTAATTGAATTGCGCCGTTTTCTAAAAAGCCCTGTAGTCTTTTCCTTGGAACTTCTACTAGCGTTAGATCGATAAATTCTACTGCTTGGGTAAAATGTGATGGCCAAAATTCTTTAATCTCGGTGTTTTTTGATATCTCAATATAGGGTGGATAATCAAATACTCCCATGACCAGTTTTTGTTTCATAACGATCAAGGGTTCAGATTGATGTTTTTCGAGGATAGTTTTATCCATGGCGAAGCTGACTCCGCCCGCTAATTGATTAAGCTCAAAATTCTGCATTTTAAACCCGGCAATATTGACATCTGTCCACTGGGAATAGGGCTTGTTTTGATTGAGCAAATTATCTTTTACTGCGCCGTGGCAGTTAAGACAATTTTTGCCGTGATAGAGAGGGTACATATAGCGCACTTCATCTTTAACGATTTCAAAGTGAGTTCGGCCCTTGTTCCAGCCGGGTTGCGCTATTCTGGCCAACACCGATTGTTCCCATTTGTCCGGTTTATTTAGCTGATTATAAAGTTTTCCTGAAAATCCGGAAAATTTTATTCTCATGGGAAAATGCGCATTTGAAAATAATTGCGATAGCTGAAAGGCAAAAATTGCCGGAATAAAACCTTTTACTCTGATCTTTTTATCCAGTATCAGCGCTTTATTTGTTTCCATAATTATTTTCATGGACAGCAACATTTCTCTGATAACAATATTGTCCGCTTTGGGAAACTCTTCTTTGAAAGTCGTTACGTAGGTCTTTTTAACCTGATCCAAGAAATTCTCCCCAAATAGGTGAGATTTGTCGGCGTGTATAGAGTTAATAATCGGCTGGTTTTGGAAAATGGTTTTCATTGCAGCAACATAGATGTATGTCGTTTGTCGGGCTATTTCTTTAACTTGTTTTTGTGTTGCAGCTTGGGAAGTGAAGCAATAGCTGAACAGCACGAGCAGAAGAATAATGTTTTTCACTTTAGTCTCCGCTCATACGTTAGCCGCTACCAACTGATCGAGTCGATTTGAAGTGCTGCTTGAAATCAAAACCTATAAGGGGCCAGTAATAGCTTTAGGTTTGTCCCTGGTTTGATCTAAGCGGCAGATTAACCGTAGTGTTCTTAAACTGTTCCGGTTATCAGAGAATAATCAACTTCAGTCGTTTGAACCAATGGTAATCTAGCTATAAAAAGCAGTAAATAAGGAAATCAGCTAAAAGGGCACAGCAACAGACATTGAAGCGCAGTACCAGCAAGCTTATTTATACATTAAGAAACAATCAGCACCTTGCTGAATACTCATTTAGTCTGGTGGGTGATATCGACAAAAGAGTAATGAATCTAATTGTGCAGTACACACGTATCTTGCATAGCAATTAAGCTTCTAGATCGGATCCTAAGTTTTCACATTTATGAATAGAACTGAATAGGGAGAAAGTATATATGAATAATGTATTAGTAAGATCGTTTTTAGTACTGTTGTTTGCGCTGTTTTCTGTGCAGAGCATCGCGGCAGATAAGCCTGTTTTTACTAAGAACGGGGCAGCAATTCGGGGTTACGATCCTGTTGCATATTTCACCGAAAACAAGCCAGTGAAGGGCAAGTCATCCTTTAGTGCGAGTTATATGGGCGCCAACTGGCATTTTTCCACAGCGCAGAATCAACAGTTGTTTTTGGCTGATCCCAAAAAGTACGCTCCTCAGTACGGCGGGCACTGTGCCTTTGCCATGGCCAACGATAAATTGGTTTCTGTTGATCCAAAAGCATTTACCATCGTAAATGATAAATTGTATTTGAACTACAGCTTATCGGTACGCAAGCGTTGGGTTAAAGATATTCCCGGCTATATCGCAGACGCAGATGAGAACTGGGCCAAACTATAAACGAAATAAGTGTATTGGATTTAACAGTACTAAGTCGACGACCTCTTAGTCGTATTTTTAGTAGCATAAGTGTCAGCTCTTGCCTCTAACTGAAGAGGCAAAAGCTGCTCGTATTTATTACGCAAGTCATGAATAGCTGTGGACCTTAGACTTATTGGCACTCGTATTAGTTCTCGGCTGTGGCTCAGTATACATTGCTCTGAAATATCGTAAAACTAGGACGATAGCGTGATAAGGTTACCCTTTTAATTATAGTTAAGGGGTAACATGAGCGGCTACATTATTTATCATTACAATGTCACTGATCAAACAAGGATTGAGCAGCTAGGGCCACTATCGTTGCCAATCTTAGCGCAATATTCTGGCCAGCTAGTGGTGGGCAGTGGTGTTCGGGTGCTAGAAGGCTCCCCCTATACCAATATGGTCATGTATAAGTTTAAGAGTGTTGCTGCTGCAAAGGACTTTTATGAAAGTGATGAAGCACAAGAGCTTTCAAAGCTAAGAAATGCAGTCACAGAGGGCATTGTTGTACTTGTTCCAGAGTATGGCAGCCAGTAACGCTGCCACCCCCTCCACTTCAAGCTTTACCTTTAAGTCAATCATGAGCTATCCAACGCTCTCTGACATCCTCTGTCCCCAAGCCGGCTGATTAGTTAAGTTCAACTGCAGTTGGTAATCTGGGATGTCAGTAAATAAGTTGAGATTTCAGGCTTTTTACTATGCCCACTGTTGTTTCGTTATTAAACAGAGTTTTATTTAGTGTTTGCAATGGCGTCAATCCCAATGATTTACTTAAAGTTATCATAAAACCACAGATGAACTGAGCAGTGGCAATGTTAAATGCGTTTGTTACATTCATAGGCCAGTCAGTCACTGATGTGGATAGATTCACTGGTTGACTAGCCTCTCATGTTGGGCGATCCACGGCGTTTATGCTAATCTGCATCGTTGCTGACATGCATTGGAATGGGCTCATAAGGTTAGCAATTTTGCGGGCCACTCTTACAAGATCGGCAATCACTAGCTTGTTGTCGATGTAATGATAAGGAGAAAGAGGATGAACCCAAAAGCGATAATTGCCAGTGTAATCACTTCATTCGTTTTATCGGCTATCACGGCCATCCCCTTGGTAAACGCCGAGGAATACGTACCAAAAGCAATCGTCAATAAATTGTATCAGGCGGCTTTGCCGGGTGTAGATGGCAAGGAAATGACGGTGGTTCACATCACCGCTCCGGCTGGTTATATAGGGGGTAAACACAAACATCCAGGACCTGTTTATGTCTACGTGCTTAAAGGTGAGTTGACCGTAGAACTTGAAGAGGGAGACAAAACCTTTAAGGCAGGTGAGTTTTATCCCGAGGATATCAATACCGCAATGACCGGTAAGAATCTAAGTACATCGGATGATTTTGAAATCCTGGTGTTTCAGGTCGGTGATGTGGGTAAGCCAATGATGATTAAAGTTGAATAATTATTGGACTCAGTTGTACTAGCAGAGTCCGTCTGGAATGCCCCTGCGGGCAGTTGTATCACTCTAGACTTTAAGCTGCCGGCAATATATTGGTTCAGTAGATCAAAATAATCGTCGATCTAAATATTTAGCGCTTGGTCGAACTTTGTGGCACCCATGACGCCTTTCTTTCTCTATTATTACGCCTTTGGAGGACCCACATGTGGGCCACTAGTTGCGCTTTTGTGTCCTGATAATAGTTGTGGGTGCGCCGATACAATAAGTACAACCGTTGAAGCGATTATAATGGATTGACGTTCAGATTCAGAAAAAGCAGTCTTGGAGAAGGTGGCTAATTCCTCTAACAAACGGGGTGCTTCAGCTGAGCTGCCTATAAATTAGGCATGAAACGGTATGCTTTTCATGGGTGTTATACCTTCTGCTTAGGCTAAATTCAGTCATTTTATGTATTTTCCAGCTTTAGGTTTCAATTATTTGTACCGATTTTTTTGTTAGTTAAAGGATTTAAACTGATTGGTTGAAAATAATTCCATAATGTTTATGACTCTCATCCATTCGGCTGTACAAATTACCTGTACTGCTACTAAATTCAGGCCCCATAGGTGTAAAGAACGATCCAAGGAATACGAAGTAAGCCCTGGAAAAGTTTGTAATGATCAGTTTTTACTAATAGACTGATGGTTAATGAATTGAATGTGGAAATATCATGCCCTGGGAAAAATCGTTTGACGAGCAAAATGCCATCGAGAGTGCGATGAGGATTTTTTGGGAAAAGGGCTATGAGGCAACATCAATTGCAAATTTAATTGCAGGCACTGGCGTAAATCGCGGCAGCCTGTACAACGCCTTTGGGGGTAAACGTCAGCTTTTTACCCAATCTTTACTGAAATATGATGTACAGACACGAAGAGCTTTTCTCGCTGAACTGGAAGCTTTAGATAACCCTGTATTAGCTTTTAAAACGCTGTTTAATACGCTGGTGGAACAAGCACAGGAGGATACACAACCCAAAGGTTGTTTTTTAGTGAATACTTCAATCGAGATCGCAACACACGACAAAGAGACAAAAGATATTGTCACTCAAGCGTTTACTGAGTTTGAAGCTTTTTTTCGCCGCGGTATCGAAGTTGCTAAAGCCCGCTCAGAAATGTCGTCAAATATTGACCCAGCTGCAACAGCTAAAGTATTGTTTTCATTAGTTATAGCTATTCGTGTTCTGGGACGAGGGGCCTATGATCAATCATCCCTACAGGTTATATCGGATCAGGCACAGCACTTAGTATCGCAAAAAATATAAGCTGTCTATCTGCTTATTTAATCAAATAGAGGCATTTTAGTTAATCGACATTGATTAAAATACTGACTATTGGTTAATATCTTTTCCCACCTTTAAATCAAGCATAAGACTGTGCAGTGAACTGGCAACAGGTTTTACAAAACCTGTTGCCCTAAATGCCAGAGCTGGAAAATCACCCTCAGTGATAACTTAGCTGCTACGGTTGGCTGTCGTTAAACAGGGCTGGTTGCCAAAGTGTAATTCCCTCTGACCTTTGATGAAAAACCGGCCAATTAAAATCAGCTGCTCCGGTTGATAGTTAGATTTCTTACCGAATGTTTTGTGCATTGGGCATCTGCCAGCCATGTTTGCTCGCCAGCTCACACAGCCTTCGCTGATCCTGACTGAACTCCTCAGATAACCAGGCAATAAATGTGTTGATATCATCAATTGCATTAGCTTCAGGTGCAACGTAGTAGTAATACTGCCACGGGCTCCGGGTGATATGTACCCGTTCGGGGAGCATTAATTCGGTTTTTTCCAGTTCGTCTAAAACCAACATCAGATCCATCATTGCTACACCTTCAACGGCCGTAGTCGCAATAATAGCCAAGTCTAAACTGTTAACCGTTATGCCTTTATCCAAACTTTGATCATTGTTGTCTGTTAATGATAGCCAGTGTTGCCAATCAGATCTGTCTTGTGTTGGATGGATGCGGACTTGGTTAATTGCTTGCTCAACACTGAGTCTTTGCCGGTTTTTACAGATAGTGGGGTGATAAATCGGCGCCATATATTCGCTGCGAAGCTGGTTGTTGGCATACCGAGAATCCGGGTATTTTTCGCCAAACAGCGCAATGTCATAACCGCCGCTGTCCAGATTGAGATTCACGCCCGCTTGAAACCAGGCCAAGGTCAAGTTTATTTGTAAGTTTGGATGGAGTTTTCTGAATTTATGCAGCCGAGGGGCAAGCCAGCGCGATGCCAGGCTGGTCTCCACCTTTATTTTCAGCTCTCCTTGCAACGAAGGTGCTAATTGGTAAATTGCTCGATTTAGTTCGCCAAATTGTCTGGACAACAGCATTGATAATTCATGGCCTTCACTGGTGAGCTCAAGAGCACGATGCAAGCGGTTGAATAAGGAAAAACCAAGGTTATTTTCAAGTTGCCGGATTTGCCGGCTAACCGCACTTTGAGTGACATTGAGTTCGGTTGCAGCGTGGGTAAAGCTTAAATATCGGGCGGCAGCTTCAAATACTCGCAAAGTGTTTAAAGAATGAGGCAAGTGGTAGTGACGCTTAAGTGCATGGCGTTGCATGGTTTTCTCGGGTTAATTTACTAGCATGAGTTTTATGCATCCCAGACTGGCATATTGATCGTTTGAAAACCAGTGAACATTCAATTATTTTGATTGAAATTATACAAGTTCACAGTATATGAGGGGATAAACGTGAAACACTTAGCTAAATTTGCAGTACCTTTAATCATTTCACAGCTAGTCGCTCAGTTAATGGTATTGTCGGATATTTGGATGATGGCGCGCATTGGTGTTACTACCATGGCTGCTGGAGGCCTTGCCGGTTCGGTCTTTGGTTTTATTTTTGTTGTTGTGATGAGCCTGATAGGGTCGGTCACTAATCTGCTGGCAATTGCCCATGGTGAAAAACAGCATAACCCTGAAAATAATGTTGAAATTCGGGGGATTTTGAAAGGTGCCATTTTATTGTCAGTACTGATCAGTATTGCCCTGTTACCGTTCTTTTATTTATTACCGACTCTGTTGCTAATGACTGGGCAACAAGCTGAAATTGTTGACCCCAGTATGCTTTATTTACATGCGTTAAAGTGGTCTATGCTACCTAATCTGCTGATCGTGGTATTTCGTGGATTAGCGGTGGCCTTTGGCTCTCCACGCTCCGTTTTATGGGCTTCGGTGATTACTGTAATATTGAATGTTGTGTTTAGCTATATCCTCGCATTTGTACTGGATTATGGCATCGCAGGCATTGGTTATGGTACCGCATTAGCTGCCTGGTTAATGGCGGTTTGCTACGGGGTGTGGTTGTTTCGCCAACCGCAATTTTTGCTCTACAAACCTTGGACTAAATGGTTCGAATATAAACTAGACACCGTTAAGCCTTTATTATTCATGGGGATATCAGTAGCCCTGGCCACTATGACTGAGTTTGGGTTGATTTCCGGTGCCGCATTGATGGCAGGTACTTTAGGTGTGGTGTCGCTGGCCGCGCATCAAATTGCCTTGCAGATATTGAGTTTCTCCTGGTGTATTTCTTATGGTTTTGCTCAGGCAACCTCAATATTAGTGAGTAATCAATACGGCAGTGACAGAGACAAACAGGCCATTGTGAATGTTGCCCGCAATGGTTTGATATTGGCGACTGTATCAAGTGTGTTGATAGGTCTGATGTTTAGTATCAACCCGCAATGGTTGTCGCAGTGGTTTGCCAGGCCTGGCGATGCATTATTTGCCGAATTGGTGGACGTTTTACCGGGTTTGATGCTGGTAGCAGCGGCCTGTTTTGTGGTTGATGCCTGGCAATTGACCGGATTAAATATATTGCGTGGCATGAAAATAGTGTTTGCTCCGGCTCTGATCACTGCTGTTGGTTACTTGTTAGCGGGCCTGCCTGCCGCATGGTATTTTATGCAGACATTTCAATTGCAAGGTATATGGATGGGCATAGGTTTAGGTCTTGGGGTAACGGGTTGCTTATTGATGCTGCAAGTATCGATAAACTTAAAAAAATTGGCGAGTTAAGTCGACTTTTATTGGTGCAGATTGAAAATACTGGCTGCTAATTTGCTGCAAGCTCAAACTTAGAATAAAAAAGTAGCACTCGGGTTAGAGGACCCCAGAGTGTTACAGTATCATTAATCTATTGGCTGGGCCCTGTAAGCCAGCCTCCCGTCACTTGGATAGGTTTTTGCTGAACCGAGTTTATCCAACCTACTAGTGCTGTTTTTAAATGTTTTTTGTCCCTGTTGTCGATCAGGCTTTTAAACTCAGCAATGTCTGAATGACACTGGTGCTGCCCATTTTGAAAATGGCTCTGGGTCTGCTTAAAGGCCAGTACCGAGAAGCTCTGCCGGAGATTTAAACCGCTATTTTCTCCCGCTGTAATCTGCACGTTTTGGTCAAAACCTAATAGAGCAAAGACACAGTGGTGAGGTTTTAGTTGACTCTTATTGTTAAAAGACATGTTTAATAAGCTATGCGAAGTATCTAATTGCAGCCGCAATCGTCCCACTTGTTGCTTCGTTTGTTTTGGCACTGACTCGCCAGCAAAGAAACCGCGCCACTCATTACCTGCGACTATAAAGCCTGGTGTATAGACAGACGAAATGTTGCCAAAGGTGTAGTGCTGGCGTTGCCTTTGACTGGCTGATCGGCTGGAATATATGTCAGAAAAGCCAAGATAGTTCCAATAATCGACGTGAAAAGCGACAGGTATAAAGGTTTTCCATAATTGATCGGAGGATGATAATTTATTAAGCAAGTCATCTGCTGGGGGACAACTGCTACACCCCTGGGAGGTGTATAATTCTATCAATTGCACCTTTTGCTCTGTAGAGACAAATTGGTTTTGCTGGGCAGCTGCAACACTTGGAAAAATCACACAGCAGATAGCCAGGGCAATGTTCTGATGATTATTCATTGTTGGGTGATCTCTCGTTTCTATATCAGATGATCAGACTGCAAAAAAATCTCAAAGTTCTGTAGTATTAATGCAATGGTCACTGTGGCATACATTACAAAGGTGAGTGTATGCAGCTCACTAAATGGTCATACATCGCTATGAACTTTAACTGTAAATTCCACTTAAATGATTTT
>MAAC01018200.1_pt1 | contig 18653 bp, 17 predicted proteins | sample 1115981 | NCBI WGS metagenome assembly MAAC01 (sample SAMN04961126, study PRJNA320927) | seawater metagenome | isolation source: sample BD02T64 sea water enriched with oil for 64 days | place: USA:Gulf of Mexico | collected 2013-07-27
ACGTGTCGAGATGGCGACGGCTTCAGATATAAGCATGTCGGGATTCTCCGAGCGCGAGCCCTCCGAGTACCACGGTCGCTTTACCTTCTCCATTTTTGAAACGTACAAACTCAAAGACCTCGATGTGGGCACGCCCAGTGCGTGCATATGCTCCTGAGCCAAGAACTCGCGGATACTCGAGCGCAAGACTGCGCGACCGTCCGCACCGCGGCAATATGGCGTGCGGCCGCCACCTTTCAACTGCATTTCCCAGCGTCGGCCGTTGATGACGGCCTCAAGCACAGATATTGCTCGACCGTCTCCATATCCGTTGCCGGTTTGGAATGGGCACTGCTGGATGTATTCAGTGCCGTAGATGGACAGTGCGTACCCACTCGCCCAACCGACCTTGCGCATCGGCTCTGGAACCTGAGAGATATCCCCGGAGAACATGCGGACGAAGTCGAAGGACTCAGCCATACTGTCGGCGAAGCCAAGCTCGGAAAAAAAGTTTTTGCTGTGCGCTACATACTCTGGGGCTTTGATTGGAGTAGGATTAACAGGGACATAATGGCCCGTGAAGACTTGTCGCGGCGCGTGGTCGGCACCATTTTCTGTCGCGTCAGGATCACAGTTAAGCGTGTCCATAAGGGAGTAGTTTGCCAACTTCGCAAGAGCGTCGAGCGTCGATATAGTCGAGGAGGTTTTCTGAGGCAGTCTGTTTGTCATAGTTGTATATACCAAGGCTCGTAAAGATAAATTTTAATACTTTGTATCTGACCCAAAAACACCGATAGTGCCACCAACTCATTCGTTGTAGGCTGAAGGATATTACAAGAAATGATCCCAAATTTTAAGCGCCACCGGCCCCATGACCCGGTTCTTAAGTTTGGATATGTAAATTGGTAACGTTAAATCCCCCTGATTAGTCAGACAAATCAATTCATCATTTTTTAATTCTTTTTCAATTAAATGCCTAGGTAACCTGCCCCAACCCAGACCAGAAGTAATTAATATTTTCTTGGTAGTCTGATCCGTGACATACCATTTTGCAACATCGTCCATTATATCTGCATCCGGCGACTGTCGATCGGAGGATTTAATAATCACCTGGGGGTAAACGGCCAAATCGGTTTCGCTCACATCCTTGCCATCTTTAAGTGGTAACTTTGAGGAAATCACCGAAGGAAGATCAATGACGTCTATTTGTTTGTAGTCGATAGCTGAATTACGACTGGGCACACCGTAAATACCTATATCGACTTCTTCAGCCATTAATAGCCTTTCCCCAGAAGCGACTTCAATCTCCAGATGTATAGTGGTATTGGGAAAATCTCTTTTTAATTCAATGAGCAGGTCTGTGATTTTCTCTATCGGAAAGAGTGAACCTACTCCCAGCCTAAGTTCCGTTTCATGGTCTCCCTTCATTTGATTCACAAATGTATCAAACTCGCTGGCTTGATGGAGCAAACGGCGAATTTGCACCATAAGTACTTTGCCCTCAGGGGTAAGTTGGGGGCGATAAGTGTCACGAGTGAAAATCTTCAGGTCGTAGTGGGATTCGACCTGCTTGACCGAATAAGACACCGCCGAGCGTACCTTGTGAAGTTTTTCACTTGCCTTTTGAAAGCTGCCCTCGCGACAAATGACCTCTATGACTTGTAAATGCTCTAAATTCACCATGGTCTAATATTATGACCATGTTGTACAAAAAGCTATGCTTTTTATTGTCCCCTAGCTGACCTAACGTGTGCTTAACACAACAATTAAAGCACGAGGCACAGCCATGAACATTAAAGTTAATACCCTCAGAACCCCAGATAAAGCCTTTGACAACTTGGATGGCTACCCCTTTGCAGCCAACTATATGCACGTAGATGGCTTGCGCCTGCACTATATGGATGAGGGTCAGCAAAATGAAAATACCATATTCCTCTTTCATGGCCAGCCTTCCTGGAGCTATTTATACCGTCACATGGTTCCGGTGCTGGTGGAGGCAGGTTACCGAGTCATTGCCCCTGATTTAATTGGCTTTGGTAAATCAGACAAACCCATGAACCCGGATACCCACACCTATGCGAATCATGTGAAGTGGATGCATGAGTTTGTACAACAGCTGGGAATCAAGCACGGGGCAGCTTTTTTTCAGGATTGGGGGGGCATGATAGGTTTACGCGTTTTGGCGAAGGAGCCCGAGTGGTTGGATCGGCTCGTTGTAGCCAATACTGCCCTGGGTGAGATGAATGCCTTAGAAAGATTTATGGTACCCAAGATACTTAAAATACTGGCAGCCATGGCGGGTAAAGCAAGTGTCGATAAGTTTGCCGACAATATGAATTATGGCAATTGGGCAGGGTATTTCAGGCACTCCAAAAAACTTGAGATAGGAAGAATCTTACAAACTCTCACCACTCGAGAGCTTAGTGTCGCTGAAATGCAAGCCTACGACGCACCCTTCCCTAATGCTCAGTATTATGCAGCACCGCGAAAAATGCCGGAAATTGTCGCCTCAGATCTGAGTGCGGTGAATGCTGATTGGCAAAAACTAAAGCAATGGCAGCACCCTGTGTTAACCCTGTTCAGTGATAAAGATCCCTTCTTAACCGATCAAGGTTATGACGTGAAATTTCAAACCAATTTTAGCGGTGCAAAAAATCAACCGCATAAAACGGTAGAAAATGCTTCACATTTTTTACAAGAAGATCAACCCCAACAACTCTCCAATACAACCATTAACTGGTTACAACAAACTAACTTTTAATTAAGGAAATTATATGAAAATTCTAGCAATTGGTGCAAACGGCATCGTTGGTAAAGCTGCCGTCAATCATTTACAACAAACTCATGAGGTTATTACCGTAGGCCATACCAGTGGGGATTTGACCGTAGACATAGAGAGCAAGGAATCTATCCAGTCTCTGTATGAAAACGTAGGACATGTCGATGCCATTATCAGTATGGCGGGCAATGGTGAAATGGGCAGCCTGGAAGAAGCACCAGATAGCGCTTTTGAAACCGTGCTCAATAATAAAGTAATGGGGCAAGTTAACCTTGTGCGCCTGGGATTAAGCTACTTGAATGAGGGAGGTTCCATTACCCTGACTTCGGGTCAGGCATCCAACAACCCAATGCCAGGTCTTGCGTCTATATCCATGGGGGCGGCTGCTATAAACGCGTTTGTGGGCACAGCTGCGTTAGAGCTTAAAGATGGTAAACGCATTAATGCCGTGAGCCCAGGCATGGTGAAAGAAACCATGGAGCTGTGGGGCATAGACAGCACATCAGGAATAGCGTCCAGTGACGTTGCGACCTATTACCAGGCCAGTATCGACGGTCAAAATAACGGCGAGGTATTTAATGCCGTAGGCGGTCGATATGAGTAAGCCAGCTTTTTTAATTAGCTCGGCCACCCTGCCCCAAGGGCATCCATCCATGATGGAATACGCAAAAGCGGCAGGGCCCATTTTTAAGGCCCATGGTGCAGAGTTCTTGGTAGCGGGAATAGCGGAGCAATCGTTGGAAGTGCTGGAAGGAAGCTTGGAAAGTAACTTTTCTGTTGCGGTTGAATAATTCGTAGTGGTCAGCTTGGGCTCTTAGCAAGCGCATGAATTTCATCATTCATGAGCCGAAAATCGCTGCGGTATGTTGTTGTGCAACACGGCTAAGATAAGGAGCCATTTTAATGAATAGGTTCGTTAGCTCAGCGCCATACTGACCCAAAAACTCCGGATTGTCGATAGCGATATCAATCTCGTTAGCAGCAGTCAATTCACAAAAATCACGAAGCATTCCTTCAGAGATAGCATAAGACTCTCCTGTAAATCTATTGGGGAAAATTGGACGTAAATCACGTCCAATTCTAGAAAAGAATGTTTCTCGATCACTGGCACAATACTGATAAACAATTTCTTCAGCAGCGGCGCCGATAATACCTGCAATTTTTTCTCTTTGATCCGTTGAAACTAGGCTTTGGCTAAAGCCGGCAGTGCCATAGGCTGCATGGTATAGTCCAGCATCCTGCAAAGAGATAGATGCCCCCCACTTTTCCAGTATCTCTTGGGTTCCTTTCAAGTGATCAATAAGAGAACCGTCTAAATGTTGAAATTCACCCGCATTAAGTTCGGCTAAGTTTTCAAATTTCTCATTCATCTCTCGTTCTCTCATGTATAAATATTACTACCGTTCATATTTCATATGAATCAACGCGACAGGCTCTTCCTGTAGATTCACCCGTTATTCCACCGAATACGGTTTAAAGCTTTGCCCTTACCATTTCCGCCAAGCTTACTACTTTCGCTACGATGTGCAAGGAGCTTCGTGGCCTAATCCATCGCCTTATTCGCAAGTAATGGTCACCTTTCAATCGCTTTCTTTATGTGAATAACTGACCAACATCATCAACGCTGGAGCGATGATAAAGTCAGCAATCAGCGCCAGAAATATAGTGAACGCTGTCAATACACCAAAGTTGAAGAAGTTTTTCATCTCTGACGAAATCAGCACAAGAAAACCGGCCGACAGTACAAGGCTGGTGGTTAGCATGGCTCGACCCGTTGTATGCAGCGTACGACTAATCGCCCACTCTACATCGCCGTTAATACCCACATAACGCCTGAAATTATGCATAAAATGTACAGTATCATCCACCGTTAAACCAATCGCAATAGAACCAATTAACATCGTAAACATATCCAACGGCACCGACATCAAATACATCAAGCCCATGGCCATTGCGATAGGCAAAACATTAGGAATCATGCTAATCAAGCCAAGCTTTACACTTCCTAGCAACAGAATCATCATGATAGTAATCACGACAAACGCAATCAAATAACTGGCAACGGTGGAATTAATCACTCCTTGAAGTGTTTGACCCAATAAGGGAACAATTCCTGTACTAGAAACAGCAACATCAAGCGATGGCGGCATCGTCTCTTGTATTAGAGTTTCAATATCCAAAATAAAATCCTTATAATAAAGCGTATCAATCCATGGTATTACTATGGTGAGCCGAGCAATTTGATAGCGCCTATCAACCAGCTTAAACAACTCCTCTCCCCCACTAATCTCCAGTAAAAAAAGCTCCTGAGCCACCAACTGACGATCATTGGGAACGCTGTAATACGCACTGTCATTGCCATTCAGCGCCTGATGGGTTTCCTTCACAATATCAGTAATGCTAACAATATTTCCAATGTCAAAATGGGGGTTCTTATACGCATTTATTTTCTGGATTGCTCTCTCTACGCCCATAAGAAATTCAGGTGAATAAACCCCTTCTGGTACCTGCGTATCCAATACAACCTCCACCGACACGCTGCCCCCCATTTTACTATCTACAGCCATCACAGAACGCCGAAGATCCGACTCTTCTGGAAACCATTTTATCGGATTATGTGAAAAGTAAAGCTGGGAACAGGCGAAAAAGGAGAGCGCCAATAGGAGGATACTACCCAGCACGGTGGTTTTAGGACGAGTTATTGCCATATGACAGCAGCCGTCGATTACATAATCGAACAGTGCCTTTTTACCCGGCTTGTTATCCAAATTCATCTGATGACTGTTGTCTTGTATGATCGGCTCATCATTGCTATTGCTGTTACTACTATTACTTCGTTGCGTTAACGGTATGATCGCAAGTAACGCAGGAAGCATTATGATGGTAAAAAGAAATGCCAGCATGACACCTGCCGCAGTGAATATGCCTAAATTCGCTACCGGTACGATCTCTGCTCCCGCAAAAGATCCCAAACCTGCTGCTGTTGTCAGACTCGTCATTAGCATGGCAAGGCCGGAATGCCCCATGGTATAGCGAACCGCATCTTCCTTATTTCCATGGGTATCGTAGTGCCGGAAAAATAAGGTAAGAAAATGAATAGAATCGCCAACCCCCACCGCTAACAAAAAGGAGGGTAATACAGCCGTAGGAAGTTGCAATGGTTGGTTAAATAACGTCATTAAACTGACCGTTGATAGCACGGATAAAATCACCGTCACTAGTGGCAATACCACACCAACAATACGCCGATACAACAAGAACAATACAAGCGCAATAACCCCAACAACCAACATGACAAAAAAACGGATATCATCCATCATCGTCGTGGTTAATGTTGCAGTAACAACAGGGGATCCTGCAACACTTATCGCGAGACTATCACCATTTTCATTGGAAAGGTTCTGTTCAGCCAAAACATTTCTCAAATGTTCTAGCGCAGTAATTACCTCTTTTTGACCCACTTTTACCAATTCGTTATTTTTCTCATCACGATAAAACACATCAAGTTGAACAAATATATTGGTAATATTCGTCTCTTTATTGATAAAACGATTAAGATAAAGTCGATTTGATAAGGCAAAGGTTTTTAGTTCAGCTAACGACGCGGCATCCTCCGGCCACTCCTCAAACAGTTCATCTACCAACAGTTCATCTTCGCTCCCTGAAATTTTCCTGGCGTTTAATAAAGAATCAACTAACGCGACGTGGGGTATATCCACCTCAAGCTTTTCCTGAAGTGATCTAATCTGATCCAGGACATGAGGGGCAAAAACATCATCCGCTTCAATAGCGACAATAATTAATTCAGCGCGACCAAAGGTATCTCTAAACTGATTGTACGCTTGAATGGCTGAAGAATTTTGGTCTAAAAAACTTTCTGTGGACATATCCAAACGTATATTGCGCAAATTGACAGACAAAGCAGCAACGATAAAAAGAACAAGCAAAACAAAAGCCACTGGGTGTCGGTATACTGCAACACCGAGATTACCAAACCATGCTTCGCATTTATTTCGCCAATTTTCCATTCTGTTCTCTCGTTTGTGTTATTTTCTTCTCGAGCTATCTAACAACCCGTTCAAACGTCTTTTAATCTTATTAAATGATGCAAGTACCTTAATACCGAGCTCTGCAACCTGGTTGTTTCCGATGCTATCTAGGTCATTACCAAAGATCTTGTTTTCACTGCTATACATGGATTCCATCATTTTCAGTACATTGTTCTTTACCAAGCCACGCAAAGGTATCTGGGCAACCATGCCATACATTGCAGCGTTGCCTTGCTGAGCCAAGTCAGGTTGCTGTCTTGCAATCAACACGGCCTCTTTCAAATCGTCGAGATACTTCTGGTAATGCGTTTGGTGGTTAACGGTTACCATCGCATGCAGTGAATTTGGCTTTTGTTGCCTATCGATATGCCAGCCTTTCTTTTCCATTACATCTGCGACGACAAAAACATTCAGATCTTCATCCGTAGAAAGGTAAGCGAATATGGTCATTTTTGGACTCGCTATCACCTCTAAACCATCAATGGCGTTAATACCCTGCTTCAACTTCTCAGTGATCGCCATGGTTTCCCTTGCCAGATCAACATAACCGGTACGACCAATACTGTTCAGCGCAGCCCATGCTGCGGCGACTGAGCCTCCTGATCGAGTACCCTGAAGCGTTGGGGATGCATAAACACCACCACACCAATCGCTACAAACAACAAACTGATATTTAAGATAATCCATATTTTTATATAAGATTACCGACGCACCCTTAGCCGCGTATCCATACTTATGTACATCGACAGACATCGATGTTACACCCGGAACCTCAAAATCAAACGCAGGAATAGCCCCGCCTAGCTCCCGAACAAAGGGCAACATGAAGCCACCCACGCAAGCATCCACATGCAACGGTAGCTTGAATTTTTTCGCCAGTTTTCCCAGTGCGGTGATGTCATCTACGGTTCCATAAGGATAATTAGGTGCAGATCCGATGAGCAAAATGGTATTGCGATTAATCAGCTTTTTTACCGCTTTGATATCAACACACATGTTCTCGTCGAGCGGAGCACGAATGATATCAACATCAAAATAATGAGCAGCCTTATCGAATGCCACGTGCACTGTATCCGGAACAATCATATTTGGCCTACGTAAGAATCTGCGCTTTTCACGCGCCCGGTCTCGGTAAGCCTTGATAGCAAGAAGGATACTTTCAGTTCCCCCTGACGTTATCGTGCCAACAACATCAGAATCGCCACGCAACAAATCCGCACACATACGCACCACCTCATGTTCATAGCGACGAAGGCTAGAAAAGGCCATTGGATTCAGGTAGTTTTCAGAAAAATAATTGGAATACGCTTGTTTGAGAAAAGTCTCATGTTGCTGATCTTTATGATAAACGAGGCTCCAGGTTTTTCCCTCTCTCCAATTGGCATCATTTTCCTTTGCCCCCTGCATCTCCGACAACAATATCTCTCGATCATAGCCCTTTAGGGGTAGTGAACCATTGAATCCAATGGATTGCTTAGCCCCTTCAATTTCTTCCATTTTCGCCGTCATAAAAAATCCTCGAACAATAGTACTCGTTGCCTAAATTAGAAAACCAAACAATTGGGATAAACCGATACCTAACACCCCACCTAGCGCGTATCCGATGACTCCTGCAGTCATGCCGGATAATAATAATTGTCTATTATTGAGTGCTACCGCCAGCATCGGAACGAAAGGTGGAGAACAGATTGTTGCAACTGACGTTACCAAAAAAGTATCAACGTCGATTTTCATCAGCGCACAGACTATTGCGTGAATCAATAAGGACCCGAAAACCACCAGCAGGACAAATAGGAGCATACTGGTATCAAGGTTGGGAATCAGATCACCATTGATCATAGAGCCAACGACAACACAAAAAACGAGAATGATATACATACCTAGGTCGAAACTATGGGGAATGTTACGTATAGGCTTCAATAGTGACGCACCGAGGCCTAGCAAGGTCAAAGCAATCATGGTTGCTGACATTTGTACCGAATCAGGAAATAAAGCGGCGAAAGCCACTGCCCCAGCAACAATCGAAATTGCGAGAATAACAGCCGGCAACAAAGCGGTTAATGCCGTTCGGGTTAGCAGTTTGCTGTAATTATGCACCGATTGCTGAGTAATTGATTCTGAGTCTTTACCAGTGCTGGCAGTAGATTTGAACGGAGGCAGCCATAATAGAAATAGCCGCTGGGCAACTGAGGTCACAAATATCAAATAGCCTGCGGTGACAAGCGTGTCATAAAGATGGAGCTGTAAAAACGTATTATTATCGACGTCTAATGCATCCTTTAACGCCGCTAGATTAGGTGTCCCACCAACATAAAGACCAATGTTAAGACCGACTATCTTTGAAATAGAATCAATATCATCTTGCCACAACACACCGGCAATATAGCTACAAAATACAACAGCACTGATTGCCGAACACAGGGCGATAAGTGTCCGAGGTGCAAGTTTCAACCAGCCTTTTATATCGGAGGAAAACAACATGAGAGGTAAAGCCAACGCCACACATATCGACATTAAGTTTTCTTTAAAGCCTGCCAGTGCAGTACTTGGCGTACCAAAGAATAGATAGCTACTCATATAGCTGCCAAGGATTCCTGCCAGATAGCACAAAATGACTGCGCCGATACGGTCCAACATTGGTGCCTTGTGACACGCATAAAGTATTAACGCCGGTACCGTAAGAAAATAGGCCAAGCTTAGGCATAAGGTTGCCATCACATAATCATCCAAAAAATCAGCTTGTGAACCATCGCTTGGTATTTTTTATTGTCGAGTTCGTTAACTGGCGTGCAAATACCTTCATGTTCCATTTTTTCAAAGGCGTTAACAAAAATCTCTGCATCTATTTCGGGATCTATTTTGTTAGCGATTTTACAAATATCAATCACATTATCGACTAGTCTCTTTCTATGCTTTTTGTGGAGCTCTCTTACCAGTGGGTTTTCTATTGCCTCATTGAGAAAAGCCTGCTGCACCGCAATGTGATCTCGCTCGTATTTAAGATTATGAATTAGAAACTCACTTGCTAAAGCGCTAAACGTCTCGCAGATCGATTTCCTATTTTTACTGGTTAACGTATTTTTTCCCAATACTCCCAATTGCTCCAAGTGCTCGTAAGCAAGCTCAAGGAAACCAGCCATCAAGAATTTCCCTTCCTCTGTAAAATGAATGAACGCTTCATTAATCAGATCTTCCTTATCCTTAAAATAGTATGTCGTCAGGCGAAGTTGCACCCCTGCTTCCAGCGCCACTGCCCTATGTGTTACCCCTTGTACACCCGACTGGATGATAATTTGTAGCGTTGCCTCGGTGATTTCCTTTTTTCTCTGCTTTCCTTTCTCGCTAATCTCAATGTCTTTCCTAACTTTATTTGCTGCAACAGACATACTGTACCTTGCTCCTTACTTAACCTTTAGTTTCAGTTTCAGCTTCGAATAAATCATCATGTCGATGGCTTGACATTATTCTACATATGTAGAATAGTGTCAACAATTACACATATGTAGAATTCTATAATAACAATAACGCAGCCTTAGATGTCGTCAAACAAAGGCCTCAGGACAGGAATATGTCAGTAGGAATCGTAGAGCCATTGCCCGACCATTGCCCATGGTCGGAACTAAACAACATGGCACCTCCCAATATTAATTGGTGCGAGGAAAACCTTTGCAGCTGGGTTGTCAATCCAGCAAATACCTGGTCAAACCTTGCCTTTATCGTTGTGGGCATTCTGTTTATAGCCATAACTAGAAAGCAAAAGACCATGGGCATGTTTGGGCCGGCTACTATTTTCGTGGGGGTATCTTCCCTACTCTGGCATGCCTCATTTACGTTTGTCTTTCAGTTCCTGGATTTTCTGGCAATGTTTGCTTTTGTCGCGCTACCCTTGATTTTAAATCTTCGTAGGCTGGAATTGGTCACCACAAAAAATCAATTAGCCGTTTTTTATTCGTATGTTGGTGGAATGAGTGCTCTCTTATTGTTGTTTTATTGGCAGGATATTAATTTTCAGTCACTCATCTTAGTTTCAATTATTGCTACAGTGAGTATGGAGTTAGTTCTCTATAAGCGAGGCAGGGAAAGCATCCAGTACAAGTACCTATTGTTGGCCGTATTAACCTTGGGGGTTGGGGGCGGCTTTTCCGCCTCGGATGTTTCCGGGGTGTTCTGCGATCCGGAAAATCATGTTATTCAAGGTCACGCCATATGGCATATTCTAGCCGCCACTTCTCTTGGTTTTTTGTTCTTGTTTTATCGTCAATTTGATTTCGATGAGGTCAACAATGAAGCGGTGTAAGGGCTTTACGTGGCTATTGCTCACGGCAAGTATCCTGGTAAGTTTGATGAGTCGATCAAGCTTTGCCGCTCAATGGCAGTTCGATAAATTCAGCCTGGATATAAACAACTCTCTCTCACTAAGCTCGAGTTGGCGTGTGCAAGAACCTGATGAAAACAACATTTCCTATGGTAATACGGGGAATCTTATACAAATAGGAGACCCCATATCGAGCCTTAGATTCTTTCCGCCCGTTGCGCATGACAACCTAGGCTCCGATGGGTTACCTGAACCCGGTGAAACCCTACCTGGACGCTACATCGTGGCTGATCCCAGCATTTGTGAAGAAGCAGGCATCACCGTTTCCGGCGCTTCGGCCTGCTGGGTACCCTATTTTCCGGATGGAGGGCCTGGGGCTTATGATGAGAACTCGGACAATGGCAATTTAAATTTCGATACCGGTCTATTTTCAAAACAATTTCGATCACTTCATGAAATTCGAATTGAAGGTGAGTCATTCGGGCTTATGACTCGGTTACTATTTTTCTACGATGATTACATTGAAAATGAGAACCTTCCCCACCACGAACTTACAGATGAATCCAAGGAGTTAGTCGGCAGCGATATGCGTGTGCTGGATTTTTATGGGGATTTCAACTTCTTTTGGCATGATCACCCTGTGTCTATTAAATTCGGAAAGCAAGTTATTAGCTGGGGAGAGAGTGGATTTATCAGCGGTATGAGCGCCTACCAGACCCCTGTCGACTTTAACCAACTGATATTATCGGGTTTTGATTTGAAACAAGGGAGCATTCCAACACAAAGCTTGCTGGTATTTTTCGGTTTAACCGAGAATACTTCCGCCGAATTTTATATAAAAAATGAGTGGAAACCCAATGTCTTTCCTCCCGTCGGTAGCTATTTTAGCTTTACCGATATTATTGGCGAGGGGGGTGAGCAACTTTGTATAAATGGCGGAATGGTTGCAGATTCCGCCGAAAACAAAATCTGTGTCGCACGTGACGAAGACCGCCTCGCTCGCGACGGCGGTCAGTTCGGCGTAAAGTTTTCTTGGTTAGTCCCCTCTCTCAATTACACAGAGTTTTCGGCCTATTATATGCGATATCATGACCCTAACCCTGTCTTAGGTGGTCGCGAGGGTATACCCGATACTGCCGTACCAGACATTTTACAAGCCAAGTATTTCTTACAATACGTTGAAGACCTGCCGCTTTTTGGTCTCAGCTTTAACACCGTGGCGCCGTGGGGATCATCAATATCGGGAGAAGTCAGTTATCGTCAAGATGTGCCGTTAACAATCGATATATCTGAAGTTCTGGGGGCAGCAGTTGGCAACTTGCTTAATCTTCTGTTCTATGACCAAGAGCACGGGGGTGAGATCGCCCGAATTCTGGCTTTGGATAACGTCAACTTACCACTGTTATTTTCTGCGATACAGTCAGAGGCATTACCGCTGATTGGAACTGGCACTATGGCAGATTGGTTGGCCACGCAACCGACCAGTGATTTCAGAGATGACCCCAACGAAGGCAATTACTGTCAAACTGATCGCCCTTGCTTTCCTGCCTATCAAGTTGATTTGCTGAACCCTTTGTCCGGCGATGAAGTGGACGCCTATATTGAAAGAGATGTCATCAAAGCTAATCTATTATTTGCTCACACTTTTTCCGCCTCATGGCTAAAGACAGATCAATTGTTGGCAATCGCTGAAATTGGCGCTGCGTATGTTGTAGATCATCCTGACTATGACGAGTTACGATTATTAACCCCCGGTACAGAAGGGCGCGGTGCTCTTGATGCATTACTGCCAAAACGTGGACTTCCCTGTTGTGATCGAGACTCCTGGTCTGATGCGTTCTCCTGGGGTTACGCGCTACGATTACAAACAGACTATCCTGGTATTCTCGGTTATTTCACACTCCAACCGTCCATCACGTTCAAGCATGATGTTTCTGGCGTCGCACCGTCTAATGCCATGGGGTTTACTGAAGGTAATAAAGTTATTCGCTTAGGGCTTAGTGCGGAATACCAGGCTACCACCAAATTATCCATTGATTACACCGGCCTTAGCGGCGATCCCAAACGCAATTTATTGCATGACAGAGATTTTGTTTCTCTGACGCTGAGTCACATGTTTTGATACATAAGAATGTTAAGAAGCAATGTTTAGAAACGATATTAAGAAAAAGTGCTAAGAAAAATAATTATGAGAGACGTTAAAATGACAATCAAAAATTTGATCAAGATGGTAACAAGGCATTCAATATTTGTTTTTTTATTATGCGCCTCCTCGATGCAAACTTCTATGGCAGCGGTCAGCGAAACTGAAGCAGCTCGTCTCGGTGTAGATCTATCCCCCATTGGAGCAAAACGAGCAGGAAATAAAGATGGCAGTATACCAAAATGGGAAAATGAAACACCGAAAGCAATCGGAAAATTCAGTACTGGCGACCATCATCCGAACCCGTTCCCAGATGACAAACCGCTTTTTACCATCAATTCAACCAACGCATCTGAATATGACGCTCTATTAAGTGAGGGCCATAAACTCCTGTTGAAAAACAACCCAAAAATGTTTCTCCAAGTTTATCAAACCCGAAGAACGGCAACTTACCCAGATAAGGTCTATAAAAACGCAAAACAAAATGCCGTATCTGCAACATTGGTTGATTCAGGAGAAGGTGTCGACGGCAGTATTGGTGCCGTACCTTTCCCTATCCCCAACGATGGTTACGAGGTTATGTGGAATCACAAACTCCGTTATCGAGGTGAAGCAGTTAAAACCTATTCCGCTTCTACCGTAGTCAATACTAATGGCGCCCATTCATTGATGAAGGTCGAAGCCACCATAAAATTTAAATTTGCCAGCAAAAAGAAGAATACCAACGAGGCGATTAACTTAGTCGGCAAGACGACATCACCTCCACGCATGGCGGGTAACAAGCTTCTGATGCACGAGTCCATCAACTCTTTTGACGAGCCCCGACAGACCTGGATCTACATGGCAGGGCAAAGACGAACTCGCAGAGCGCCAGACATTTCTCATGACGCTCCTTATCCGGGCACTGATGGCATTGTCCTGGTAGATAACACTGATATGTTTAATGGTGCTTTGGACCGTTTCGAGTGGGAGCTAATCGGGAAAAAAGAATTATTTATCCCCTATAATTCATACGATTTACATAGCGCCGAAACAGAATACGACGAAATACTACAACCTGGCAGTTTAAATCCATTGCTCTCTCGATATGAGCGCCATCGCGTCTGGGTAGTTGAGGCCACCTTAAAGTCCGGCTTCCGACATCGTTTTTCTAAACGCGTTTTCTATGTTGATGAAGATAGTTGGCAGGTAGCCTTGGTTGACCAATATGATGGTAGAGGAAATTTATTCAGCTTTTCCGAAGGGCACCCAATTAACTATTACGAAAACCCTCTTTTTTGGTACACCTTGGAAGCGGTGTATAACTTACAGGATGGTAGGTACTACGTATCGGGTTTAGATAATCAGGAGAGGATGTACGATTTTTCTGTTAAACCTCGTGATAGCTTGTTTAAGCCCGCAAGCCTGGCGCGCATGCGATAAGCTAAACCAGGCCTTGGGGGGCTATCTGAAGGATTGATTACAAGCGCGTACCTTGATCGCCTCCCCTACCCCTTCTGACCCGCATCCGGCTCAACAATATCCTCAATATCAACCAGGTTCCACGGCAACCCTTCTTGTCTGAAGATACGCTTTTTTTGCAGTGGGTAATCAGCAACATCATGGGCTAAGCGCTGGCCCACCACGATGCAACGAAAGACTGAGCTACCATTGTTAAACAGCTTATGGGCCTCACCACCCGCCCGATAACCAATAAAATCCCCCGCCTTTACCGACGTGACCGTATCACCAATAGTTGCCTCAGCCACACCCTCAAGAATATAAACGCACTCATCTTCATAATAATGCGTATGAAACTCTGTAGAATCTCTTCCTGGCTGAATTTCGATGATATGAAAGCCAACACCCGTCAACCCGGTTAAATCCCCCAGGGACTTATTTCTGCGCTTAGCATTATCATTCAGAAAATGTGTTTTATCGATGCCTTTGTAATCTTCAATTTCTTCACGTGTAACGATGTACTTATCCATAATTGCACCTCGTAATTATGTTACGTAATAGTTGCCTATATATTCCCAACTAGAACTGCTGCGTAAGTTTGCCTGTAGTACTTTTGGAGTAACTTTCCGATAATCAACATCAATTAAAGGCCCATACCCATGTGAATCAGCTGCTAGCTCATAACACTCAACAACAAAGTTTGAACAATAAAATGCCCGGTCTGTATAGGGGTCTTCTATCAGTTTTTCAACCGCTTTTTTGGCACCGCTTCCACGAGCTGAAATGGTGAACATACCTTTTAATGCTTTGCCCTTACCATATCCGCCGAACTTACTACTTTCGCTACGATGTGCAAGAAGCTTCTGGGCCCAATCCGTCGCCTTATCCGCAAGTGTTGAGTTGTTCTTCAGACGAAAAACCTGATATTTGGAATCTTTGGCTTTTGTAACTAACTCGGCATCCTGAAGACCGCCTTTTCCTGAGGCTTCCAAAATCCCACCTATACCATCATAAATTCCCGCATGAGTAACATTCGAGCCTGCATTACTTCGGTGTGAAACAACAAACTGACCTGTTGCTATCATACCGTGTGTAAACCCGCCCATTTCCTGCTGAATTAAAATATCACCACTATCCATTTGTAATAAATTTAACTTGTCACCTTTCATAGCGTTCTCCGTCCCAGAGTATGTTGTACTTGTAATATTTTATGGTTGTTTTTTTATATTTTAGTAAACTTGTTTGAATCAGTGTTCCGATTCAGTAGGTTAATTATTACAGAGGAATTGCTGTTGTGAAAGGACCGTTCTCGTTAATAAGTCATGCTTTTGAAGGGTAAAAATACTGACCTCGCTGTTAGACCTTAAAGGACAACAACGCTTACTAATATTTAATCAGAACGAATGTGTAGTTATTGAACAAATAACTTTCAAAGTAGTACCAAGGTAGTGCCAAAGTAGTACCAAAAGATAAAAACAATCCATTACAGACGTTTTTTTAAGCGATTTCAAATGTGCTCTTTGTCACTCTACACATATCATCGTGTATCTTCCTCACAAACTCTGCTTTCTTATGTACTTTATCGCTTCCTAGGTCTAACACGTAGTGACATGAAGAATAGTTTCTCGCTTTCTTCTCATAGGTACCCACCCAACGCATACGCTCCCTTAATCGCTCTGCCTTAATCGGCCAAACACCAGGACTGGGTTTTAATCGATCCACACCAATTCTCCAAGGTTTAGGACTTACTCTCGCCCGAAAACAATTTTGATTTTTACACATCTGAATATAGATGTTGTCTGACTGTAGATTCTTTAATAAATCGATAGCCGCATCACTGATCGGTGAATAGGTGTCATTCATTAGAAGAACTCGGTACCCCATGGGCGTACGATACAATCGAAGGTGAAGCTCTGCATTCTCACTAGACACCTTCTTGATCTGTTCTAGTGCCTTTTCCTCAGGCCCACCATTAATGCGTTGAATCACCTTATTAATAAGACCCGCTAACATTGGCGTAAGAATAAGCGCAATGATGAACCCAACAACCAGTGGCACCCATGACATATAGATCCACGCCACTACCGGCGCTAGAGATGAAAGCAACACAAATGCGATGACACTTACCGTAAATGATGCGTTATGTTCAAAATCGATATCGGCAAAGAGCACATCGGGGGTGTTCAAACAAAGGGCTCCATAGGAATTTCTTGATATCACAACATCCTGATATGTTGATATCACCTCCTCCCGAATAGGAATACCTTCAGCCCCGTTATAGGAAGTTTTATGGTCGATTCGACGCACATCCCCTTCCTGTTCGAGGGTTTTGACCGCTTCAATTAGTCGAGAATCTGCGTGTTTTTTGGCATCCAGCTCACTTTCATCAGACCAGCCGAATCGTTTTATGGTGAATTGTCGACCGTTGGCAATCTTTTTAGTTTTTGATTCTGACCAGTATTTTGGGACTATCATGGGACTCCTGTAGGGGGTGGCTTGCTATACGTCTTTCTCTTGCCACTCTTGCTTGGTGATTTTGTATAAAACATGCTCTGACAATAGATGGTCTTTTTCTATATCAGGGTGTTCAAAGTTTTGATGTGTATTACTAAAACCCAACCGCTGCATAACGGAACGCGAACGACGATTAGAAACCGTTGTAAACGATACCACCTCGTTTAGATTAAGTGTATTAAACGCATAAACCAACGACTCTTGTGCGGCTTCTATAGCATAGCCTTTACCCCAATGCTCTTTAAGCAATCGCCAACCAATTTCCACGCACGGAGAAAAGGGGAAATTGGGTTTGGGGATATGTAACCCTACAAGACCAATGAATTCACCAGATGATTTCAGTTCAACCGCCCAGAACCCCCACCCCCTCTCTGATATAAGGGATTTACACTTTTCAGCCATAGCATTACTTTCTTCGAGACTTAATACAGCAGGGAAAAACTTCATTGTTTCTGGGTCTGAATTGAGTTCAGCGAAGGCCGATAAATCTTGATCAACCCATTGGCGAAGCAACAGGCGTTCTGTCTTAAGTTCAGATATGTTCATATTGGAAGCTTCTGCACCATGCCTTAAAGACGAACCTGCGATGAAATTTCTACGATTCATAATTAAAACGTCTATATAATGAGCCTTATCGTAAGCGCATTTTGATTCTACTGACGAGACCCTGAATAAATAATAACAACCCCTCAATTGGTAGCACGGATTATGTGCAAGCACGTTGCCTATTACTATAATACAGTCCCGCTAGTGCAATCAGAGGAGGCAAGCCTTGTATGACTGCTGCAGGATATGCTGTTGTTGTAGATGCTAAAACGACACCAGCCCCTAAGGCAAATAAACACATATAACAAACAAGAACTGTGCCCTCTTGAATACGACCATATTTATATAAGATAAGGCCAGCAACACCACCTAGAGCAACAAACAAATTATAGAAACCTTGGTTGTAGAATAGAACTTCTAGTATTTGAGCTTTATCGCTTAAGCTTATACCTTCTGGTGCATCAATTTTTGAAAGCACCCGTTCTGTTATATGAGGCTCTCCCCACAAAAAGCTTTCACCTACAAATACCAGTACGTGTATAGCAATTGTCATAATTGAAAATATTAATGCTACTAGATTCATTTACTGCACCTCCTTTTTGCACATAACACTACAGCTTACTTTTACGATATATATTAACGAACTTATCATGGAATTTGGTTTTTTTAGAGACATTGAATCCGGATTTTTCTATTACTCTTATGGATGAGTAGTGCTCAGGCTCAATAATTGCGTAGATGCACTCAAGACTCTCACTATTTAAGCCATAGTCGACTACCGAGCTAACAGCTTCCGTCGCAAAGCCTTTGTGCCAGTGATTTCTTGCAAGCCTATAACCAACGTGCACTTCCTCAATACCATCTATAAGCTCTTTACTGAGACCAGCA
>MAAC01019358.1_pt1 | contig 18631 bp, 10 predicted proteins | sample 1115981 | NCBI WGS metagenome assembly MAAC01 (sample SAMN04961126, study PRJNA320927) | seawater metagenome | isolation source: sample BD02T64 sea water enriched with oil for 64 days | place: USA:Gulf of Mexico | collected 2013-07-27
GGTCTGCTTGCGACACAGATGTTTACCGGCAACGCTATCTTTGGCACTGACGGGGGGGGCAATCTGACCATCACCCGTGGCGAAGGATTCGACTTCGGTAGTTTCCTTGAAGAAGGGTTCTTTGGCGATACCCAAGCTCCGAATGTGGTGTTTGATGGTGAAGTGACCTTCGTGGATGGCGCAAACCTCTCTCTTAGCGGTGCCGGTATCGACGCTTTGTTCTCTGTCGGGGACATAATCCGCGTCAGCAGCCCGTCTGCAGATGGCTTTGACGTCAACAATTCTGATTACGAAGTGCAGTCAATCGCGGCCAATCTGATTGTCCTGGCAGCCACTGGTACTTGGGATCAGGCTGGCGTGGCACTGGATGTCGAACTGAGTGAGTTTGTCGATGTTGAAGGCCAGCGTATCCGTGTTGGCGGCAGCATCCTGTTTGAACAGCTGTTCTTGGGTGGCGTGAGCTTTGGTGATGACCTGAGCAACCTGACACTTTCAGGAGCCGGTGTCGGTGCAGGCCTCGTAGCTGGTAACACAATCCGTGCCGCTGCCGGTGAAGGCAGTGCCTCGGAAGGCAATGACGGCGACTATGAAATTCTGTCGGTCACGGCGAATGAGATCACCCTGACTGCCTTGGTTGCGGACGGCAACTGGGATGACACAGGTGCTTCAGACGGCGATATCGCGCTGTCCCTGTCGCTGAACAACGATGGCGATTATCAGATCGCTTCGGTTTCGGTGGACGGGCAGGTTATCACCCTGACGGCGACAGATCTGGATGTTCCGGGCTGGGCTGAGGGTGAAACCGATCAGCCGCTGGTGATGAGCGATCTTGCTGAAAGCACTGTCTTTGAAGGTACGGTCAGCTATGGTGAAGAAACCGATCCCGACAGCTTTCCTGGGCAGTTCCTTGATCTTGATCTGATTGGCGCACAGGAGGGTTGGCTTGCTGATGGCTTCCTTGAGGGTATGTGGGTGCGGATCATCGATCTGGATGGAGTCGAAGAGGATGTTGAGGCCAAGGTACAGCTGATACGTGGTAGCAATGACAGCAAGGATGCCAAACTGCAGTTGATTAATGTTACAATCAATGGAGTTGAAAGCGATCTGGATGCAACATGGCTGGGTGGTGCGGATCTGAACATCAAAATGGTTCGCATTGGTGCTGAAATTACCTTCACTGGTGGTAATGAGGCTGATGCCGCAGCTTGGTGGAAACAGCAGAATATCACTCTGACTGCGGACTCGGATTATGTCGTACCACCGACACGGGATGGTGTGAAAATATTCCCTGTGTCTACTCATCTGCTGTCGAAACTACGTGGCCCGCTGGCTGTTGAAGGCGGCCCTGCCGGTGCTGATCGGTCATTGACACCAGGTCTGAAACTGCCTGGTGAAAAGGATGGGTTCCTGATTGCTATTGGTGCTCAGGCTCCGGAAAGTCAGCAAATTGATGTGCTGAATATTTACAATGATTCAAGTCAGGCCGATACCAGCGGCGTGATGGATCAGACAACCCTGCGCGGTTTTGGCATGGCGGATGATCTGATCTTTGAAAACGTGTCCGGTCCGCTGTTCGGCGAAGGTGTGGAGCCGGCTGAAGGTGATACGACTTCGATCATAATTCCGGGTGGCATAAGCTTTGGTAAAGTGAACTTCGGATCCACAAGCGTTGGCACAGATGGTGCACAAAGCACCCTTGAAGTGCTGAACCTGATGCTGGGCGAAGGTAACGATCACCTAGACATCAACGGCACGCTCGATCCTGCGCCGTTTGTTTCGGCACAGAATGAATTCAACTATAGCGAACCCGGCCAAGACGATGACTTCCCTGTGAATTACACGGTGCGGTCAGATATTCTGGATTGGAAAGCCGAAGGCTTCCTGCCGAACCAGATCGTGACAGTGGGTAACATCACTGACGTGACCTTCCGTGTCGGGTCGGTGGAAGATGCCATCTATCTTGATGGCGAAGGTCTACCAGTCGATGATGGCTTGGGTGGTTACCTGCGTGACCCCAACGACAATTCAATTCTGGTTCTGGAAATCTTTGAATTCGCTCCAAGTGTCGATGAGGTTGCTGTGATGCTACAGGTTGCTGTGGCCTTCATGAGCGAAGTCCGTCTGGTGGCCGTGGATGATCTGGTCTTTGCGAACTTTACCTATGATGTGGCCTACACCAGTACCGGTGCTATTCTGAATGGTGTTGGCTGGGAAGATGCGGGCTTTATTCAGGGTCAGTTGATCCATATCGGTGGCGAAAACGGTAGCTTTGATCAGGCGGTTGAATATCGCATCAGGTCAATCGATGGCGACGCGATGGAGCTACTGGGCGATGCGATCGAAACTGCAACGGATGTTTCTAATAACATCTGGGTACAGGGTCCGCATGGCGCTCTGACTGTGGTGCATGGTGGTGGTAATCTGCCGGTGCAGACATTTGGTGATTATTCGGTCAAGACCGTGCCGGACCAAAACGGCGACACTGATCCTGACAATGTAATCCTGCGACAGGATGGCCGCAGCTGGCAGGCGGACGGATACGCAATTGGTCAACTGATCCAGATCGGGGCTGAGGGCGAAACCCGCGAGATTCTGGGCTTTGCCAATTCCGTCGCTTATAGCTTTGCCAAACCGGGTGGGTCTGCCGCTGCATGGGGAACCGATGCAGTGATGATCTTGTCGGGTGATGCGTTTGTTGCCGGTGAGCTTCTGGACACTGACATTCACAAATCGATCCCAGCGCGGATTGAGGTGAGCGTCACGGTCAATCTTCTGGCCGACATGCTGACCCGTACTGATGGTGACAGCTGGCTCGACGATGGGTTTGCCGCTGATCAGGTGCTGTATATCGCGGGTATCCCGGGTGGGTTTACCATCGACAGCGTGACGGCAGACACCATCATCCTGAGGGGCGCTGCGATCCATGATTGCGTTATTATTCCGGGCAGTGAGATTACCGTTTACCGGATCGACGCAAGCCTTGATGCGGGCGCTCGAATTGGAGGCGATCATTTTGTCATAGGCTTGGCGGAGGGTGCAGATCCCGATGCCAGTGTGCTGGGTGGGGCAGAAAGCCCGCTGGTCGTCTATGGCGATACCAGCCAGGATGGCGTCTGGTACTCAGGTCATCCCTATGACCGCCTAGGTCTTGAGTTCGGTGAAAAACCGTTCAACCCCTTCCCGCATCTGGCCGATGAAGAGAATGAGGATGATGAGTGGGTGTTCCCACTGGCCAACCCATTCACCTATGCTGGTCACGACATCATTGACGCCAGCGCGCTCTTCACCTTGCGTGATGCGCAAACCGTGGGCATCACCGCCTATGGTGGTGCAGGCGATGATCTAATTATCGGCAGTCAAGCGGGTGATCACCTTGCCGGTGGTTCGGGCGATGATACAATCCAAGGTCAGGCCGGATCTGATCATATCTATGGCGATAGCGGGATCAACGTGAATATACTGACCCGTGCCATTGATGTTGCCACGGTTGATGCCAGCCCGGCACCGACGGTCGATCCGTTCATCGGTGCATCTGATCAGACCTTTAAACCGGTCAAGGTTGCCAATCCGATGCGTGACGACATGGCCGCGGGCAATGACATTATTGACGGCAATGGCGGCAGCTTTGCGGACGAACCCAATATCATCTTTGGAGATCACGGCGAAGTGGTGATGTATGTCGATGATCCGAACCTGCCTCCAGTGCTGTTGCAGCGGATTCAGACGACTGATCTGGCGTTGGTGCTGGAAATCAACTCTGCTGAATTCCAAAATGGCGGTGACGATGTGATCTTTGGGTCGGGTGTTGCTGATCTGCTGATCGGTGGCGCGGGCAATGATATGATCGATGGCCGCGAAAACGATGACCTTATCTTTGGTGACAACGTGTTCTTGACGCGCCGGGGCACCCCGGGGGACACCAATTTGACCGATGACATCAAGAATTTGCGCTTCCAGGCTTTGGCTGGCGTCCTGATGTATTCGCGCACCGACCGGAACACTGTAGAATACTTGGGTGACAATTCGACACCTGAGACAACCGCGGAATTCCCGTATGACCCAACTGGTGAGTATTCGCTGGGTGAAGACAATTCGGGCCGTTTGATGACCAATGGTATCGCGCAGGATTATCGTGATCCGGATGGTGCTGAATGGTGGGCGGAATACACGATTGATTACGCGCAGTTCCATACATTTGCGATCAATGATGGCGCGGAAGGCGTTGGAACCTTCGGGAACGATTATATCGCCGGTGGTACGGGCAATGACCAGATATTTGGTCAGCTCGGCCATGACTGGATCCAGGGTGACGGCGCGATCGACGATGCGGTCAATAACATAGCCCATGTTGGCGCCGCCCGCGTGCCGGATGTTGATGGTATTGGCATTGATGACCCAACCGGTCCATTGTTTGTGGTTGCCAGCTTTGAAACCGTGCTTGACGGTCAGGACTATATCGAAGGTGGCGGTGGCAAAGACGTGGTCTTTGGCGGCCTTGGCCAGGACGATATCGTTGGTGGTTCGTCAGACTTCTTCAGCCTGATTACACCCGAAAACCGGCCTGACAGCGATGATTGGCTGTTTGGTGGTGCTGGAACGCAGATTGCACGCAACAACGGCTTGGACGCCAATCTTGGCTACGATGATACCAATCCTGAAATCACGACTTACGGTGGTGATGTTGTTGTTACAGTTGTTGACCCGACAGACATCGACGGCGGCTTTGATGACAAGCACGGCCGCGACAGTGATGCGATTGCCGGCGACAACGCCGACATTATCCGCATTGTTGGTGTTAGTGGCGTTGATGTCATGTCGCTGAATTCCGATGATCTCTATGTTGAGTTCAACTACGATGATTATGGCGGAGAAAAGATCGTCGTACGCGGCATTCGCCTATTGGATTATACGCCGGGTGGTGTTGATTTCGATCCAGATAGCACGTCGTTTGTTGATCCCGCGACCACGCAGACTTCAGATGACGATGGTATGCGCCTGATGTTCAGCCAGACCTGCGATCCGACTGAAGGGTTCTGGACCTACGACATTGGTGGTCATGACGAAGTGCATGGCGAAACCGGGGATGACTTCATTTACCTTGCTGGTGGTTTTGACATCGCGTTTGGTGATGCTGATGACGATGATATCATTGGCGGATGGGGCCACGATTGGATTTCCGGTGGCACGGGCGAAGATGGTATTCTGGGCGACGATGGCCGCATCTTTACCAGCCGGAATACAGCGGATGAAGCGTTGGCCGAAAGTCTGTACGGGATCGAGCCGTTACTGGCGAATGACCCAGATACGCGCACCAGTCAGGGTAACGTTCTGAGCGAGCTGATCCGTACGCCGGGCAATGTTCAGAGCGAACTGATCAATATCGAAGGTAACCTTAAGAAGTCGGTGGATCTGACACCTTATGCACTGACACCGCATTTCCTAGCGGCTGATCCGGCGCTGGATAATCCGATCTTTGCTGATGATGTGATCTTTGGTGGTCTAGGGGCTGATTGGATCCACGGTGGTTCGGGTGACGATGCAATTTCCGGTGCTGAAGCGCTTGAAAACAGCTATGCGCCTCGATTTGATGATCAGGGCAAATTGGTTGGGCTCTACAAAACTGATTTCAGCAGCCCGTACAACCCAAGTGATATTCTGAAATTTGGCGAAGATACCGATCCTTGGAATGCACCAAAACCGGTGCAGAGCCGTCTGGGTGAGTTCTTCCTTTACGACGAATATGATGCGCGTCGCGTGATCCTGTTCGAAGGCGAGAATGGCGAGACTTGGGATGAAAACTCAGCCATCGCGGATGCAAGTGATCAAACACTGCTCCATTACTTCCTGAACTTTGCCGATGACGAGGGCGTCAGTGAATTAGGCTATATCGCCTTTGATCCCAATGGGCAGACTCCAGACGACGATTTCGCTCCTAAATTCCGCCAAACAGATGGCGACGACATGATCTTTGGCGATCAGGGCAATGATTGGATTATCGGTGGTACAGGCCGTGACCGGATCTATGGTGGCTTTGGCAACGATTTGTTGAACGCTGATGATGTTCTGGGCGGGCAGGGTTCAGCCCATGACGACCACAATGGATTGAATGATGGTACCGATACCCATTGGCTCTATGAGGACCGTGTCTTTGGCGGCGCTGGATTGGATATTCTGATCGGCAACACCAAAGGTGATCGACTGATCGATTGGGTTGGTGAATTTAACTCCTTCATCGTACCATTCGCACCCTTTGGGATCGCGACCGTCAGCCGTCAGGTTCCGCCGCACTTGTTCGATTTCCTTTATGCGCAGGCCTTCTCGGACGGTGCTGACGTAACTCGAAATGCGGATACCGGACAGTCAAACCACAACGAACGCTATTCAAATGTCACCACTATGCAGGGCGGCATCTATGGCGAAATGGGGCTGGTTACACAAAAAGACCATGGTTATTGGCAAGATCAGACCGGTGGTCCGACTGATCCTCAGGCTGGTAATATCCCTGGCGGTCGGCGTGACGTTCTGCGTAGCTCGGACTTTAATAATAATTCCGGTGACATCTTTATCAGAGATGCGGGTAACGTATCTTTCTCAGGAGGTCAGATGACTCTCTCTGCCGAGAGCAAGCAGACCCAGGGTGCAGTTATATACAATCTTGATGAGTATCTGCCGGTTTACTATGAAATCAGTGCTCAGCTCTCCGCTAGCAAGCCAACCGGTGGGACAAACGCCAATGCGTATATCATCTTCGACTATCATTCTGATATTGATTTCAAATATGCGGGTATAAACATTTCGACTAACAAGATCGAAATGGGGTATCGTGATGTCGCAGGTTACCATGAGCTTATTCAGTCGAACAAGCCTGTGCGCATCAAGCCTAAGATCCAGTATGATGTGCTTGTCGCCGTAAACGGTAACAACGTTACGTTAGTGATCAACGGCGTAAACTGGTTTTCCTACGATTACACCCCGCTCTTGGATGAAGAAGGTCTTCCGATCCCACTTAACAAAGGCTTTGTAGGTGTGAGCGTCGATGGTGGTACAGCTCAGATTGACAATTTCACGGTTCAAATTCTGCCGCCCGACTGGACGATAGAGATCACAGATGATTTCACGGGCCCAGATGCGGCGTCGGTTTACACAGCGGCAACGGGTGACTGGTCGGTGCAGGGAGGAGACTACATTGGTGTACTGAATGGAGCAGACGCCGCTATCTCGCTTGCTGATCTTGGCGAAGAGATCAGCTTGAGTTCGATCATTGAACTTGAGGCGACGATCGCCAAAGGTGATGTGGGAGGAATTGTCTTCGACTATTACGCTGAGGATCGCTACAAATTTGTTATCGTCGATGCTTTGAATGATCAGATTCATGTCGGTCATCACGATGTCGCAAGTGGAATGATCATTGACCAGACTTATGCCCGGTCTCTGAATCCGAACCAAGCTCAGGATCTCACGCTCAAAACCAGTGGGGCGGCCGTTGGCATCAGCGTTAATGGCAGTACTGTTGCACATTACGGTTTCAACGCAGTGCTTGTGGATGGTCAGTTCGGCTTGATCAGTTTCGATGGTGCAAGTTTTGAAGAGGTCACTATTCGAACCAATGATCCAGCCTTTGAGCAGGAAGCCGCGTTGTTGGCAACCTATGCTTCTGGAACAGAAGCATTTGGCGGTACCGTAACGCAAGCCGAGGTTGATGGATTGGTCAGTTACGCGGTGGATGTTCTGGTCAGTGTTCACAAGTTGAGTGCAATTGACGAAGCTACTTTGAGGGCCGTTGAGGTTTCCATTGAAGACTTCGAAGGCCTGCTACTTGGCGAGGCACGTGGTGATGGAATAGCCATTGATACGGATGCTGCAGGACATGGATGGTTCGTTGACCTGACGCCGCTATCAAATGAAGAATACCTTGCTGATATCAACGGTGTTCTCAGGGCGTTGCCTGCTGGCGTAGCTGCGGGTCGTGTCGATTTGCTGAGCGTCCTGACACATGAACTCGATCACCTTCTTGGACATACACACCTGCCCTATGCAACGGAAGGCAGTCTGCAGGCAGATGAACTGGCTCCGGGTACACGCCTTGCGATCTTCTCAGAAAGCCAAGGTCAAGATGCCGGGACTGATCCAGATCTGATGGTCTTTAATGAGACTTTGGGTCATTTTGTAACGGATCAGGATCGTCGTTCTGTGAATGCTGGTCTAGGCTCTGAACAGTCATCCGGGACGAATGATAACTTGGGCATCACCTACTTGTCTGAACCAGAAGAATGGGGGGGGAACCCTATAGCACTGGCGGCTGCGACCCAGATGCCGGAACGCCCGGATAGTCAGGATCAGGATGCCGGGGCTGATCGCGGAGTATTGATCTATGATGATACAGTCGGTCGTTTTGTGACCGATCAGGGACTGCGCCATATGACGGCGGCGCGCAACCTCTCCCTTGACCTGTCAGGTAATTCATTGGAGACTACTGATGACTTGGTCGTGATCGACCCATCTCAGATCGATGCTGTAACCCAACAGTCCGGGACAACAGAAGATCCTAGTCAGGACAGCGCTGGCAACAGCCGGAATGCAGAAGAAGAGGTAATTTCTTGGAGTGAACGCAGCGGTCTGCTGACGCTTCTGGGGTCAATGTTCAAACGATAACAGATCAGAGGGTTTGAGACGTATGACAATTGACAAACCCGCTGATCTGGAAAGTCGCGATACCTCTGGTCAGGTCAGCTATGCGATATTTGATCAGGCGTTATGGACGCAGTTTGCCAATGCCGACAGTGTAGATGCCTTTGTAGGCGGCTGGCTGGCGATGTTAATGCGCAACATTGAAGGAGCGACTGCTGCGGTTGTTGTTCTGGGCGATCCTGACACCGGCCCGTTTTCCCCCGCTGCACATTGGCCCGGTGAGAAAGAAGTTCCGCAAACGCTAACAGCTGTCGCTGAGCAATGTCTCGGCAGACGCCAGCCGGTTCTCGCAAAGAGGGAAGGGGGCAACGATATCGCTTTGCCCTTAATCCTGGACGAACATCTGTATGGAGTGGCGGCTATTTCCGTCGGAGCAAACGGTACTGCTCCCGGTGAGGTGATCCGCCATCTTCGCTGGGGTTCAGGCTGGATCGAAGTGTTATTAAGGCGCGATCAGGCCCGTTCTTTTGAGCAACTGCAATCGCGTACAGCAACTGCACTAAACATGTTGGCGACAGTTTTGGAACAAAAACGCTTTGTTGGTGCCTGTAATGCTTTGGTAACTGAACTCGCGCGGAGCCTTAATTGTGATCCGGTCAGTATTGGCTTTGCCAAGAGATACGGCGTCAAAGTGGTGGCTGTTTCGCATGCCGCAGGTTTTGGTAAACGTATGAGCTTGTTACGTGATATCCGTGGGGCAATGAACGAGGCGCTGGATCAGGATTCGATCGTGCTCTTTCCGCCAGACCCTGACTGGAGCTATCGTGTGACGCTGGCCCACGAGGAACTGGTCCGAAGTCACAAGGCCGATACAGTGCTTACCGTGCCAATTCAGTATGAAGGCGAAACCATTGGTGCGATAACACTGGAAAAACCCGGCGATGAGGGATTTAGTGACGACACGGTCGAGCTTTGCGACGCGATAGCTACTGTCGTCGGGCCGGTGCTTGAGGAAAAACGGCGCAATGACCGTGCACTCATTATCAAGATATACGAGGTTTTCAAAAACCAGCTTGTGCGTTTGCTTGGCCCAAGTTTTTTCGGGCGCAAACTGGCGACGCTGATTTTCTTGGGCTTGGTTTGGTATGGTGCGACCGCGACCACGACTTTTACCATTACTGCTCCGGCCCAGTTGCAAGGCACGATTCAGCGAACTGTGACTGCGCCTTTCAATGGCTATCTGGCAGCAGAAAATACGCGGGCAGGGTCTCTAGTCAGGGTCGGTGATGAACTGGCTCGCCTCGATGATCGGGATCTTATGCTCGAACGGTTGCGGTTAACCACTTCACGCAGCCAGAGGCAAGCTGAATACGATAGGGCACTTGCCAACCGTGAACGGGCTGAGGCCAATATTATCGAAACGCAGATCCGACAGATTGACAGCCAAATCGCGTTGATTGACGAACAGATTGCTCGCACACGGATAGTAGCGCCATTTGATGGGGTGGTTGTATCGGGAGACCTCAGCCAATCTATTGGCGCTACAGTCGAACGCGGGCAGGAGCTGTATAAGATCTCCCCGCTGGATGCCTATCGTGTGGTGCTCGAAGTGGATGAAACCGACGTGGCCATGATCGTCGAAGGTCAATTTGGTCAATTGCGCGTCACGCCTTTACCAGACCTTCCGCTTTCCTACCAGATCGAGCGGATCACGCCGGTTTCTGAGCAGAGTGACGGCCGAAACTTCTTTCGTGTCGATGCGGTGCTGGAGGATACAGATTCTCGCTTGCGGCCCAACATGGAAGGCATAGCGCGTACTGAAATTGAGGAACGTTTGCTTGTCTGGACTTGGACGCGGCCATTTGTGAACTGGGCCAAGTTAACATTTTGGCGCTGGCGGCCGTAGATAAATGGAACAGGTATTTCACTCGCAATCATGGTATAGAGTCGCTGATTTGAGGGTGCGCCTGCGACGTCATGCCCGGATATACCGGACACATTATCGCGGCGGCCTTTGGTACATTCTGCAGGATCGCACATCGGGCCGTTTCCACCGGTTTTCGCCGTCAAGTTACCGTCTCATATCGATGATGAACGGCAAGCGCACTTTAGAGGAGATCTGGGAGATCGCCTGTGATGTGCTCGAAGATGATACGCTGACACAGGACGAGGTCATCAGGCTTCTTGGCCAGCTACACGCTGCGGATGTATTATATGGCGACATCCCCCCCGACATTGAAGAGATTGCGGAGCGCGGCGAACATCAGCGTAAGCGAAAGTTCGTGATGAGCTTCATGAACCCGCTTGCAGTGCGTCTGCCGGTCTTCGATCCTGATGATTTTGTGACGGCCACCTATCCGCTGGTCCGGCCATTTATTTCGTGGTTCGGTGCGATGTTGTTTGTCAGCGTTGTTGGCTATGCCGTCTTCTTGGCGCTTTCGCATTGGACTGAGTTGACCAAAAATGTTGTGGACCGCATCCTGACGGCGCAAAATATCGGCCTTATCGTTCTTTGTTATATTGTTGTGAAAGCCATACATGAATTGGGTCACGCCTATGTCGTCAAACGATGGGGCGGGGATGTGCATGAAATCGGCGTGATGTTTCTGGTTTTTATGCCTGTGCCTTACGTCGACGCATCAGACGCAATGAGCTTCCAAAGCAAGTGGCAGCGCGCGATGGTGGGGGGCGCGGGCATATTGGTCGAAGGGTTTCTGGCTGCCATTGCTATGATCGTCTGGGTGAATGCAGAAGATGGATTTACGAGGGCCTTCGCATTTAACACCATGCTGATCGGCGGTATTTCAACGCTTTTATTCAATGGTAATCCACTTTTGAAGTTTGACGGCTACTACGTGCTTTCGGATTTGATCGAAATTCCGAACCTCGCTCAGCGGTCAAAAAACTACATTGGCTATCTGATCAAACGTTATGCGTTTGGCATGGACCAAACTCAGAGCCCTGCCGTGAGCCGGGGGGAGCCAACTTGGTTTGTCGTCTATGCTATTGCAGCTTTTATTTACCGTATATTTATTACGTTTGCGATCGTGTTGTTTGTTAGCACCCAATTCTTCTTTCTGGGCATTGTTCTTGCGATTTGGGCGCTGGTTCTAATGTTCGGCTGGCCGTTGCTCAAGCATATCTGGTTTGTACTGACCAATCCCGGTCTGCGTCGCCATCGCAGCCGTGCTTTTGCTGTTACCGGCGGGGGGATCGCTGCAATCTGTGTGTTGCTGTTTGCCATACCTGTGTCGCATGCGACAATGGCCGAAGGGGTGGTTTGGGTGGCCGGAGAACAGGTGGTACACAGTGAGGCCGATGGCATCATAACCTCTGTTGGTGTGCAATCTGGTGACATGGTGCAGCGGGGCAGTGCGCTTGTAACACTGGATGATCCGCTGGCCGTCGCGCGGGTCCGACTTCTTGATGGATTTATCGAAGAATTGAACCACCGGCTTTCAGCGCAAAGCTTTATGGATCGGTCCGCAGCTCGGATCATTCAGGAAGAACTGCGCGCGGCTAGGGGGGACAGGGAATTGACGGAAGAGCGACTGGACGATCTCACAATACGCGCTTCGGTCGCCGGTTCGGTGATCCTGCCAGGAGGCCAAGATTTGGTTGGCCGGTTTATGCACAGAGGCGATGTAGTGGCCTATGTCACCGATTACACTAACCCGCTGATCCGGGTCATAGTGCCCGAAGACAGGAGCGATCTCGTGCGCAGTGAGACGCGCCAACTGTCGGTGCGATTCGCGTCAAATCCCGACAAAACCTTTCCTGCACGTGTTGATCGGGAAATTCCGGCACTATCAGCCAGCTTGCCATCTATGGCCCTTGCAACAGATGGGGGGGGGCGAATTGCGCTTGATCCCACCGCAGTGGGACATAAACAGGCGTTGTCAAAGTTGCTGCATCTTGATGTGCGAATCAGCGAGAGCACAACATTTCGTCATCTCGGCGAGCGTGTGTATGTACGTTTTGACCATGGAAAAGAACCCATTGCCCGGCAAATATACCGCGCAGGGCGACAAGTGTTTTTGCGTATCTTCGACATCTGACCGCCAGTAATGATAACACAATTTTTTTCTCGGTGCACGGGGTTTCGTGTTATCGTGGTTGGGTCATTATCATTTTATCCTTAACCACAATTGTTTTGTAACAGGGAGATCCCATGACCCAACTTTTATTTTATGAAACCGCCGTTCCCGTCAGTGCCGATCGACACAGGAAGCTGTCAGTCAAATCTGGTGCGTCTTATAGATTTGCGGAAAAAGTCAATTCTGTACCGCTGACGGCTATTGAGTTCGGTCAGACCGCAATCGAATATCCAATTGTATTCTCGGGAAACGCCGATGCTGTAATGCCAGCCGCGATCCTCGGGGCTACAGCAACAAAAAACCTGTTCGTGCAAGAGGACGGAACTTGGGGCGGTAAGTATGTGCCGGCTTTCGTACGCCGTTATCCATTTGTCTTTTCTCAGGATGAGTCTGGTAAGAACCTGATCCTACATATCGACGAAAGCTTTGAAGGTTGTAACAAAGAAGGCCGGGGCGAACATTTGTTCGACTCTGAAGGTAATCAAACACAGTATCTTAAAAATATACTTGCCTTTCTTCAGGATTATCAGCAGCGGTTCAGTCGTACGCAAATATTTTGCAAACGCCTGATTGAATTGGATCTGTTGCGTCCAATGGAAGCGCAATTCAGTCTACCATCCGGTGAGCATCAGTCGCTTTCGGGTTTCCAAACAGTTGACCGGGAAAAACTGAAGGCCATTTCAGATGAAGATCTCGGTAAGATGTTGCGTACGGACGAGTTGGAATGCATCTACCTGCACCTGTCCTCACTTCGCCATTTCGGATCAATCGCGGAACGTTTCTCAGATAAAGTGGACATATCTTCGGAGGCTCCGGCTATTCAGGAAGAGCCCACTCCCGAAGTGAACAAAGACAAGACCAACGGCGCGGCTGTGCCAAAGACAGAGCCGGCGAAGAAGTCGTCCAAAAAGGATGCCTAACCCCGATCTGAGGGTCGGGCTGAAACCGGGGGTCGTCAAAATGGGTGGCATCCGGTTTTCGCCTCAGGTGGTTTTGTATCCTGAGCGAGAGGAGCCCGCTCATCACTGGCTTGATCCGATTGAGGCTAAAACCCGCCTGTTGGCGGACTGGTTCCGCGGACCGCTGCTTAAGTTGCGTTTACGACTGATGCTGGGTCGGGTTCTTGTGCGTGCTAAACTTATTGCCGGTCTGTCCGATGCAATGCTGGCCCGCCGTACACAAACCCTGCGCAGCGAAATTCGCAGGCATGGGCTGACTGATGCCCTCGTAGCCGAAGGATTTGCTCTCATCAGAGAGCATGCGCGGCGTACCTTGGGATTATACCACCATAAAGTGCAGCTTTTGGGCGGGCTGGCGATGATCCGGGGCTCAATAGCCGAAATGGAAACCGGCGAAGGAAAGTCTCTTACCGCCACGCTAGCCGCCGGAACCGCCGCGCTGGCTGGCCTGCCGGTACATATTGTAACTGTTAATGATTATCTGGCCGAACGTGATGCAGAAACTATGCTGCCACTTTACGAGCGCTTAGGCCTGAGTGTCGGCCTTCTGAAGCATGGTGTTCCGCTAGGGCAGCGCCGGGAGGTCTATGGCCGTGATATCTTATATGCCTCCAATAAAGAAATTGCCTTCGACTATCTGCGTGATCGGGTGAAACTGGGTTGTCCGCCACGCAATATGCACCTGAAGATATCGCATTTTATGGCGGAAAGCGATGAAGATAATGCCTTGGTCATGCAGGGGCTACATTTTGCAATTGTGGACGAAGCCGACAGCGTTTTGATAGATGAAGCTCGTACTCCATTGATTTTATCGAAGGAAAGCGATGCCAGCGCCGAACGTGTCTGGGCGGAAAGTGCACACGACCTAGCAAATTTTCTGGTTCAAGACCGCGATTTTCTTATTCACCGTAACGAACGCCGGATTGAACTGACAAAAAAAGGGAGCGAATTGTTAGAGCAGAAAGGCATGACCGCTGGTGGCATCTGGACCAATAGCATCCGGCGTGAACATGCCATCCGGCAGGCGCTTAGTGTGCAGCACCTGTTTCAGGAGGGGGATCATTATATTTTGCAGGACGGCAAAGTTGCAATTGTGGATGAATACACTGGCCGTGTGATGGGGGAACGATCTTGGAATGATGGAATGCATCAGTTGGTTGAAGTTAAGGAGCGAGTCGAAGTCACCCCTCGCAAGGAAGTAATTGCCCGCATGACATATCAACGGTTCTTTCGCCGGTACCGGCATCTGGCCGGAATGACGGGAACTGCACGTGAAGTTACTGCAGAGCTGTCGTCTGTTTATCGGCTGAATGTTGTTTCAATTCCGACAAATGTGCCGTCAAGGCGTCATCGCCTGTACCCGAATATTTTTCGCACGGCATTGAATAAATGGGCTTATGTTAGCGATCGTACCATTGCGCTTCACGCTGAGGGGCGCCCGGTGCTAATCGGCGCGCGATCGGTTGCCGCTTCGGAAGAAGCCTCGGCCATATTGTCCGATCTGGGGCTAGTGCATGACGTACTTAATGCCAAGGATGACAGCAAAGAAGCAGAGATCATCGCCCGTGCTGGGCAGGCCGGTAGAATAACTGTAGCCACCAACCTAGCTGGCCGAGGTGTTGACATCAGTCTTGGTCTAGGTGTTGCCGAAAAGGGTGGGCTGCATGTGATCTTGACCGAGAGACACGATTCCAAACGTATTGACCGGCAATTGGAGGGGCGCACTGCCCGGCGTGGAGAGCCTGGGTCATGCGAGGCGATCCTTTCGCTGGAAGATGGACTTTTAGCTTCTCTGCGCCGCCCGCTTCTGCGCCGTTTTGCTGATCTTCCTGGTCTGCCTGGGCGCTTGTCGCGGGATCGACTGTTTCGTGCTGCCCAGAAACAGGCTGAACGAACCCATGCGCGCGCGCGCCGCATATTGCTTGATCAGGACAGACGCATGAGCACCGTGCTCGCCTTTTCCGGCAAACCCGAATGACCCTGACCGGAGTTTTTCTGCAATGATTATGAAGTGCGCAGCGACCTTAGCTCTTTTGCTTTCATTCCCTTCTGCGGCAACAGCCGAGTTTTTTGACTGTGTCATTATTCCTGCCGTCACTGTGCAGTTGGGGGCCCCGGTGTCGGGGCTGCTGGACCAAGTGCTGGTGGATCAAGGTGATTTGGTAGTTGCAGGTCAGAAGGTGGCCACATTGCGATCAGAAGTTGAGCGTACCACGCTGGAGGTTTTGGTTCTTCAGGCCGAAAGCCGTGCCGAGATAGAGGCTCAGGTTTCTCGGTTGGCGCTTGCTGAAAAACGACTGGCACGCGTGCAGAACATGGTTGAAAGAAGCATTGCGCCACGTGAAGGTCTAGATACGGCAGAAGCGGAAGTAGAGGTTATTACTAGGGAACTTGCAATTGCCGAAATGCGCCAGAAAGTTGCTATACTAGAATTGGAACGCGCACGCCAGCAAATCACACAGCGCGAGATTCTCAGCCCGGTCAACGGCGTTGTGATCGTACGCCACCGATATGATGGTGAATTCCTGCCACAAGATGGGTATGTTGTAACGATTGCTCAGATCAGCCCTCTGATTGTAGAGGCGTTTTTGCCGGTATCTTATTATCGCAGTGTGGAGCCAGGAGAGGTGTTGAGGGTGCTGCCTGATCCTCCGGTTGGAGGGGATTATAACGGGATAGTAAACATAGTGGACCGTGTCTTTGATGCAGCGTCAGGCACGTTCGGGATACGTGTTTTGCTGGATAACACTGACCTGTCTATACCCGCCGGATCGCGTTGCCAGATTGAACTGAAAATAAACTGAATTGGACGTGTCACGTTTTAGTATCCACTGATTACTCTAAACTCCCCGCCTTCCAGGCGGGAACGCTTTAGCCTAAAAATCGGCTATGTTACTTCGGTAATCCCCTCATTTTTAATGGGGCCCATTCATAGAATTCGCGCGGCCATTTTCAGTTTCATTGCGGGTGTTATGCCGCCTATGCCCATGTTGGGGCGTTCGTTGTTGTAATCCAGAGCCATTCAGTGGCCTGATTTAAGCTGCGTACGACCCGTTCAGCAGGCAGCGAAAATCGACCTTAGTGCACAAACCTTCGCGATTAAAGTCATCCAGTACGTTCAGAGTGCGGATAGAACGACCGTCAGCCAGTTGATCTGCCATGAAGTCCATCGATCACGTCTCGTTTGGCGTCTCTGGCACCGCTAGCGGTTCGGGCTTATCGCGCTTCTTGGGCTTAATCCTTAGGTTCAGCTCCAATTCGCAGTAGATTCTGTAGACCCGTTTGTGGTTCCAGCCGTAGCCTTGGACGTTGCGCAGATACAAAAAACACAGCCCAAAGCCCCAGGTGCGCTTATTTGTCGTCAGACGTTCCAGCCAATCAGCAATATCTTCGTTCACGTTGCTCAGACCGGGGCTGTAACGATAGCGCGTCTCGCTGATCCGAAACGTGCGGCAAGCCAGCGCAATGCCCTGCCGGGCAGTGGACGGCCTCAACGCTTTTTTCCCAGCGCTTCCTTCAGCAATTCGTTCTGCATGCTCATCTCGGCATACATCTTCTTCAAGCGACGGTTCTGTTCCGCCATGTCCTTCATCTCAGTAATCAGAGAGGCGTCCATGCCGCCAAACTTCGCGCGCCACTTGTAGAAGCTCGCGTTGCTCATCCCATGTTCGCGGCACAGTTCAGAGACGGGTACACCGCCCTCAGCCTGCTTCAAGATATACCCATGATCTGTGCGTCGCTGTATCGTGCTGTCTTCATCAAAAATCTCCTCAGATATACTGCTGAGAAAACTCTACTTTTGAACACCACTAATTTTAGGGGGGATGACCTGCCCAACGTAGTGTCCATTTTATCGCGAAGCGCCTGTTTTAAGAATTGGAGGCGAGTACCGGAATCGAACCGGTGTACACGGATTTGCAAGAGTAGTCATGATATTGAATAGTATAGATAAATTGATTAGATCCCGGTCATTAATGAGCGGAACAATAAGTGAATGTTTAGACGTGTATCTTTGGACCGGTTTTCCACGTGAGCTAAAGTTCTTGGGCAACTACCCAGTCTGAAATCTCAGCGACGAAGCTTGAAAGGGCTATACCCCGGCTGACCCCTGAATCTAGGAACGCGAACTCTTGTGAAACAACCATGGGGCCAGATTTTACTAGGCTGAATTCATAACAGCCGCCTTCGGTCTCCAAGTTGGGATTATATCGGACGACCCGCCAGAACCCCAACTCTTTCCCTGTTTGGTTCAGAACTAAGCCCCACGAAAAGTCGCGCTTGTAGCCCGTGGAAACCCAACGCTCGTAATCGACCAGGTTAATTTTATATGGAAGAGGCATGTCATCGGTCCCGTGGGTTTGGTTGGATATTGTATCTCTAGCTTGATTTTACTCTCCAAGCTAAAAAATGGAAGATATTGGCTATTTACAACCCTTTAAGTGACGCAAGACCGATGGCAGCTTCCAGCCCTAAGCAGCCATCGGATCGAGGTATTCGCGAACTCAGCCTTCTCTCCTACTTAGGTGTCAAATTTGACCTCCTTACCTCGGATAAAATAGAGGCCAGCGCCAAGAATATTAGGCAAAAAGCCACGACCGAAATATTGATATCCAGATCTCTACCCGGGCCTGCATAGCGTAATGCCGTTTCAGCGTCCGCAAACAGTTTAAACCCAGCATTGAAGGCGGAAGCTGTGATACCAAACCATCCGACAACTTGCAAAATCAAAACCATAATCAAATTCTCCATTTATGAACTTCAAACTCAGCTCGTGTGACAAACTTTCATAAATGGAGGTCTGTATCCAGCCCAAAGCATGCGTAATTGAGCTGCCTTTCGCTTTTAGGCCAAGCTCCCACTAGGATCACAGGATAGCTGTGAACAAGGGAGATAGATGTTGGAATATTTTGTTGGACTAGATGTATCGCTGCGTTCTTGCGCAGTTTG
>MAAC01014889.1_pt1 | contig 18615 bp, 16 predicted proteins | sample 1115981 | NCBI WGS metagenome assembly MAAC01 (sample SAMN04961126, study PRJNA320927) | seawater metagenome | isolation source: sample BD02T64 sea water enriched with oil for 64 days | place: USA:Gulf of Mexico | collected 2013-07-27
TCCTTAATCAAGATTTAGCCAATGGTAAAATGACTTACCATGGTGAGCTTGTTGATTTATCAGCAATAACTGATACCGCATTACATACCATTGAAGGGCAAAATGATGATATTTGTTCAATAGGCCAAACCCAAGCTGCACATGCTTTATGTTCTGGTATTCCAGATAAAAACAAATTGGATCAAGTTTTTGAAGGTGTCGGTCATTTTGGAACGTTTAGTGGCTCTGCTTTTCGTAATAAAATAGCGCCGAGTATTGCAGAGTTCATTGAAAAGCATAACTAATCATTTTGTGATAAACATAGTTTAATAAATAAAGTAGATTTGTTTTATCAAACCTACTTTTTTTATTTTATCATTTAGACAACTAGACTATCTTGCTACCCACCCCCCATCTAGTACCATGGTTTGTCCTGTCATATTTTTAGCTACATCACTTGCTAAATAACTTACTGAACCACATATTTCTTCTATATCAATAAAAGCTTTTTTCGGCATTGGCGCCAACATAATATTATTAACAACTTCTTCTTCACTAATACCATGCTCTTTAGCCGTATCTGCAATTTGTTTCTCAACTAGCGGAGTTTTTACATAGGCAGGACAAATAGTATTAATAGTAATATCTTGATCACCGGTTTCTAACGCAATCACTTTAGAAAAACCTATAATGCCGTGTTTAGCTGCAACATAGGCACTTTTAAATGGAGAGGCAACTAAACCATGTAAAGAGCCAATATTAATAATACGACCAAAATTATTAGATCGCATTAACGGTAGTACTGCTTTGGTCATCATGGCTGGGCCGACTAAAAGCACATTAGTAATCAATTGCCATTTATCTGCTGGAAATTCTTCTAATTTAGAAACATATTGAATACCCGCATTATTAACTAACACATCAATACGGTTATTAAATTCATCCGCACGAGCAATAACATTATCAATATCAGCTTGCACAGTGACATCAAGTTTAAACGCTAAGGCATCTCCTCCCGACTGGTTAATACTTTGCGCTACATCTTGAGCCACCGCTAAATTAATATCACTAATAAGGACTTTATAACCTTGCTTAGCTAAATCTTTTGCTATTCCTAAGCCTATACCACTGACAGAACCCGTTACTAAAGCTGTTTTTTTAAGTGTCATATTTTATTCCATTAGTTTGTTTGTATTCTGTACAGAATATAACGATAGTTTGCTAATGTTAACTAAACACTTCAATTATTTAGCTTCTAAGTTCACGTTTTTAACTTAAACATCCTTATAGGCCCCAAACAAAAGAATGCATAACATATAGTAAAAGGATATATAAGGAGTAACTGCTCACTTATCAACCAGCTATCGAGTGCAAAAACAACTTAGCCTATAATGAGTACCAACTCCCCCTTTCAAAACAAATAAAAGTCGACTTTATAACCAAATAGAAAATTTAATTTTGCACAGACTACGACTAAAGTTAATTAGTTGAATTATTCAGCTTGATATATGATAAAAAACGAGCAAATAGCTCAATAAATATAAAGTTTAGAAACCTCTATGTACAATTATGAAATATAACAAGGAGCACAGTTATGGGACGCATTGCATTAGTAACAGGTGGAACTCGTGGAATAGGCGAGTCAATTAGCGTTATGTTGAAAGATCATGGTTATACTGTCATCGCAAACTATGCTGGTAATGATCAAGCAGCTCAAGAATTTACAGAAAGAACGGGGATCCGAACGTCTAAATTTGATGTTAGTGACTTTGAAAGCGTAACGAAAAACATTAACGATATAGAGTCTGAAATTGGGCCAATTGATATTCTTGTAAATAATGCCGGAATTACAAGAGATGGCACCATGCATAGGATGGACTTTGAGAAATGGAATGCCGTTATTCAAACCAACTTATCCTCTTGTTTTAATACCTCTCGCGCTGTTATTGAAGGTATGAGAGAACGATCATTTGGGCGCATTGTTAATATAGGCTCGGTTAATGGACAAGCAGGCCAATACGGTCAAGTAAACTATGCAGCAGCTAAATCTGGTATCCATGGATTTACTAAAGCATTAGCGCAAGAAGGCGCAGCGAAAGGCATTACGGTCAATGCTATTGCACCAGGTTACGTTGAAACAGATATGGTTCGTGCGGTACCAGAAGACGTTTTAGCAAAAATTGTCAGAACAATACCGGTAGGATGCTTAGGCCAACCAGAAGATATTGCTCGTTCGGTACTATTTTTAGTCGCTGATGAAGCAGGTTTTGTTACTGGCTCGACCTTATCCATTAATGGCGGTCAGCACATGTACTAAGGATAAAAGTATCATTTTATAACTTTTATTACGCTAACGTAGATGAGCAATCATCTGCGTTTTTATTTAATACTTCGCCCAACCATTCTGTTTAATCAATAAATTCAATAACTTTACCCCAGAACAACCTTTCTCACCTCTGATTATACACTTGGAACAAAGCTCAGACTTTCTGCTCACTGCTAGCTTTAGCTAAATAAAGAAAATATGCTGATGAGATACCGGCAGAAGCAAAAATCATACACATCACCATGATTTGATATCTTGCGGCAATAAAGGGAGAAACCCCCGAAAGGATTTGCCCTGTCATCATACCCGGTAAAGAAACAATTCCAACGGCTAAAAGCGCATTTACATTGGGGATCATTGATGCTTGAAAAGCGATATTTCGAGCCTGTTTATAGCCAACCTCATTAGCCAGTTCAGAATAAAAACGCTCACCAGACAAACTAATACTGTTCATGCTGCTAGCAAATACCATTCCTGCAAGGGGTGTAAGCGTTTGGGCGTGATACCAAGGAGATAGTTGTAAAACACCTTGGGTGATAATTAATAAAGTTAGGATACCACTAAGTGAAATAGCCAGGACTGCTCGTTGGAAGAGCTCTCTCTTAGGTGCATCGATGTTATTTAGTGCTATCCAGCTAGAAAATAGCACCATGATAATCAGCAATATCAACACTAACCAAGCGCTATCCGACTCAAATATATAACCGAGGAAAAAGCCCACTAACAACAACTGCACCAACATACGAGCAAGTGCATTTATTGTTCTTTTTTGTGGTAGCGACCAGCTAAACTGAATAAATATGACCGCGAATACCGGAATAAAAGCTAAAGCTAGCTGCGGTAATTCAATTATTGCCAGTGATTTTTCCATCATTAGTTCTCATTACTTTTCAGCTAAATAGCCGTGATATTTTCAACCATGAATTGCACTGTGCGTTTACCACGAAATTCATTAACATCTAATCGATAAGCTAAATGTACCTGTTTTACTTGAGCGTTTGGCCAAGCCTTAACATCAACATTAAAAGCAATACCATCAAAGACTTCACCCTGCTTTTCTACCACTAATTTAAGATGCTTTTCGCCAACGATACGCTGCTGTACCAGTTTAAAGGTGTCATCAAATAATGGCTCAGGAAAGTTTTGCCCCCAAGGACCAGCGTCTCGTAATTGTTCTGCAAAATCTAAACTGAGGTGTTCAAGAGCAAGTTCACCATCAGATAATATAATACTTTGTAGGTCTTCTGCTTTTAGCCATTCACCTGCTAAGTCATTAAACAGCTGCTGAAAACGTTCAAAGTTACCCTGTTTTATAGATAAACCGGCAGCCATTGCATGACCACCAAATTTAATAATAATATCAGGATGTTGACTATCAATATGCTCTAATAGATCTCGAATATGCAAGCCAGGAATAGAACGCGCCGAGCCTTTAATTTCTCTATCACTTATACCAACAGAGTCATCATCTTTGCCCGTAGCAAAGACAATACAAGGTCGATGAAATTTCTCTTTTAATCGGCCAGCTACAATACCGATAACACCTTGATGCCAGTCTTGTTGATAGAGGGCAATAGCATTAGGTAAGTTATCTTCATCAAACTTGAGTGAGGTAAGTACTTGCTCGGCTTCAACTTGCATGCCCTGCTCTATTTCTCGGCGAGTTTTATTCAGATCATCAAGCTCTGCTGCCATCACACGAGCACTCGATAAATCATTAGCAAGTAAACAGTTAATGCCATAAGACATATCATCTAACCGCCCTGCCGCATTAATTCGCGGGCCGAGGGCAAAACCAAAATCACTGGCAACGAGTCTTTGCTGATTTTTATTCGCTATTTCAATAAGCGCTCGTATACCAGGTCGAGTTTTCCCTGCACGAATACGTTTCAAGCCTTGTTCTACTAAAATCCGGTTATTCGCATCAAGTGAAACCACATCAGCAACGGTTCCTAAAGCAACCAAATCTAATAGTTGAGCGATATTAGGCTCAGCAATACCTTGCTCTGAAAAATAATTTTGCTCACGGCAATACTTTCTTAAAGCCAGCATTAAGTAAAAAGCTACCCCTACCCCTGCAAGGGCTTTACTCGGGAAATTACAACCATGTTGATTCGGATTAACAATAGCGTCAGCATTTGGTAAGGTGTGTCCTGGTAAATGGTGATCCGTAACAATAACCTGCATACCTAAGTCTTTTGCACGTTTAACACCAGCAATACAACTAATGCCATTATCCACCGTTATTAACATTTGTGCGTTTTGTTGTGCTGCAATATCTACAATCTCAGGGGTTAGGCCGTAGCCATATTCAAAACGATTTGGCACAATAAAATCATGGTTATTACTTCCAAAAAAACTCAAAGCAGTCATCATTAAAGCGGTGCTGGTAGCGCCATCGGCATCAAAATCGCCAACAATAATAATACGCAATTTATTTACTAGCGCGTCATGCAATAACTGACATGCTTTGTCCATTCCCATGAGCGCAGTGTCATCGACCATACCTTGTAAATGAGCAACGTTAAGCTCAAGCTCTTGCGCTGATTCCATACCACGACTGGCATAAATTTGTTTTATGATTTCAGGTAGACTGTCAGGCAAGTGATTTGTGGATACTTTCGCTCGGCGAATAATTTTTTTACTCATGTTATTCGTTCTCAGTTCTTCAGATGATGGTTACTGTTACAGAAATTTTAATGGCGTATTTTTAACATAAAAAAAGTACTTGGTGAAATCAGCAAGTACTTTTTATATTTATAATGGCAATAAAAATGAATTAGGTATTTTTCAATAATTCTTCTAATTGCGCAGGTGGTTGGTAACCCGGAACCATCATGCCATTTGATAATATAATCGCTGGTGTACCGTTAACACCAATTTGACGGCCAAAATTAAACTGTGCTTCAATTGGTGCTTCACAAATTCGATAGGCGATACCAGTGCCTGACTTAGCTTTAGTTAACGCTGTTGCATTATCTTCACTACACCACACTGAACGTAGATCTTTGAAACCTTGGCTCAAATTACCTGCTCGGTCTTTAATACCTGCTCGTGGGTAAGCTAAGTAACGAAAAGTGATGCCACGAGCATTATAATCTGCCATTTGTTCGTGCATTTTACGGCAATAACCACAGGTGATATCAGTAAATACTGACACCACGTATTTTTCATTTTCAGCTTTATAAATAATCATATCATTTTCAAAGGTTTTCAACCCCTCAAGACGAATTTTAGCTAAGCTCTTTTCGGCGATGTCTGTCACGGTACTGCCTAAACTGTAAACTTTACCTTGAATAAAAAAGTCACCATTATAACTCGCATAAAACAAACCTTGCTCAGTAACAAGTAAAGCAATGCCAGGTACTAGTGTTGCTTCAACTTTTACAACAGTTAACCCTAAAGAACTGTTAATTTTTGCTTTTAAAAAATCGGCATCAAGCACACTTGGATCACTAACTGGCTTGGCCAACGTCGTGGGTATATTTGTTTGCTCTGCTGCATTGGTGTATTGCAACAACATAGGTAAAGTGAGTGTGGCAAGTACAGCGCTAATAATGAATGTTTTAAACATAATGATTCCTAACAACGTCCTAACAACTTTCGAATAAATGAAAGCAATAAATCGATAATAATGAGTCTAATGGTCGTGTTCATATGAATAGACCTAGATATATGCAAGGAAATTACAGCCATGAGAGAATATTTGCAACTTAAAATAGTCAGTAAATTGAATTAACTTGTAAACAAAGATAATTGTTTTTGCTAAAATCGCGCTTAAAATAGTTCGTATTAAAATAAAAGTTGGAAATAGCATAATGAAAATTGGTTTATTTTATGGTTCAACCACTTGTTACACAGAAATAGTTGCCGAAAAAATTCAGGCGATAATGGGTGCTGACTTGGTTGATATGATTAATATCAAAGATCAACCATTAGCGCTGTGTCTTGATTATGACTTTATTATTCTAGGTATTTCGACTTGGGATTATGGTGAGTTGCAAGAAGACTGGGAATCAATGTGGAGTGATATAAATCAAATAGATCTTTCGGATAAAATCATTGCACTATACGGTATGGGCGATCAAGTTGGTTACACTGAGTGGTTTCAAGATGCGCTTGGCATGTTACACGATCAAGTAATCGCACAAGGTGCAACCGTTGTAGGTTATTGGCCAAATCAAGGATATGAATTTACCGCATCAAAAGCATTAACCGATGATAGCAGCAAATTTGTCGGTTTAGCATTAGATGAAGATAGCCAATACAATTTGACCGATGAACGTTTAGATACTTGGTGTGAACAAGTATTACTCGAGTACAGCAGCTTACTTTAGATATTGTTATTTTATTCAAAATACTTCCTTGGCAAATTTACTCCGCCAATTACTTAGCCCTTGCGATAAATAGTTACAGCAAGGGCTAAAACCACTATAATTGCCGGCATAATTATCTTTATTAACTCTTAGTGAACTATCCCCTATGTTTGAGCAATTCGATCTAGACTCTGAATTATTAGCCAGTATCAATAAAATTGGTTACACCAAGCCTACCTCAATTCAAGAACTCGTCATCCCTGAAGCGATGGCCGGCAAAGATATAATGGCGTCAGCACCAACCGGTACGGGTAAGACAGCCGCATTTTTATTACCTATTGCTCAACACTTATTAGATTATCCGCGCACTAAACCGGGTTTTCCAAGGGTATTAATTTTAACGCCTACACGTGAATTGGCAATACAAATTGGTGCAGATAGTGAACAACTCACTGAGCTGACAAAAATAAAAACAGGTGTAATAACCGGTGGCGTTAATTACGGTAGTCATACTGACATATTAACAACAACTACTGATATTTTAGTCGCAACACCAGGCCGATTATTAGAGTATATTGAAAACGAGCAATTTGATGCGCGCGAAATAGAGATTCTTATTTTAGATGAAGCGGATCGCATGCTCGATATAGGTTTTAGTGAAACCATCAACCGCATTGTTGCAGAAGCTCGCTGGCGTAAACAAACCATGTTATTTTCAGCAACTTTAGAAGGTGCAGGTGTACTAGGTTTTGCCAAGGAAGTACTTAATGACCCTATCTTTTTAGAATCGAGTCCTTCTCGTAAAGAAAAAGCGGTAATTCACCAATGGCTTCATTTAGCTGATGATGCGAACCATAAACTAAAAATGTTAGTGAATACCCTTAAGCAAGAAGGCGTTGAACGTACGGTAGTCTTCGCAAATAAACGTGAAACTGTACAGTACCTTTCTGGCAAACTTTATGCTGAAGAGTTACCTTGTGTTTGGTTAGAAGGTAAAATGCCGCAAGACAAGCGTAATAAGGCCATTGAGCGTTTCAAAAGTGGTGAGGTAAAAGTACTAGTAGCAACCGATGTCGCAGCTCGTGGTTTGGATATTGACGACATCAGCCATGTCATTAATTTCGATATGCCACGCAAAGTTGACATTTATATCCACCGAATTGGACGTACAGGTCGTGCAGGTAACAAAGGTACTGCTATTTCCTTAGTTGAAGCGCACGATATGGGCGTTATTGGCAAAATAGAGCGTTACACCAAAGAACGTCTGTCACGTCGCTTTATTCAAGACTTACGACCAAAAAATAAAGAATCTCGCGTGGTCAATAAAAAGGCAAAAATTAAGCTCACTACCTCTCAGAAAAAAGCTAAAACTAAAAAACAAGTGAAGAAAAAAGCTAAGCGAGCAAAAGCAGCAAAGTAACCCCTTACTGATGTATACCCAAGCACCTTCATGTAGCTAGGGTATACCCCTGCCATACAAGAGTTACATTATCGTGACACTTTTATTGCACTTATAGCTTGGTATGTAATATTTCTGTCATAAAGCAATGCTGTAATAGCATAGCATTCACTTTATGGATGAAGTTTATCAGTCCGACATTTATTAGGGCTTTGCTCAAACGCTGAGTAATGCCCTAAAAATTGGGTCTTCAACTTTATGATAGTAATTAATATGAAAAATAAGACATTAACTAATAGAACATCAGCACGTGTAAAAACCATCATCGCACTTGCTGTAGCAACTTCACTTAGTTCTTCATTCGCCTATGCACAAGCCAGTATGGCAAGTGAAAGCAATGAAATAAGCACTAACGACAGCAAAGCTACTGAAGTAAATAAGGGCACTGAAACTAGCTTTGAAGACGCTTGGGATTTTGCTGATTTGTATGACAATGAACAAGGTGATTACCTTAAGTTATCGGGTCGTCTACAATTGGACTCTACCTGGGTTGATAGTGACCAAGGTGACTTTAACGATACATTATGGCGTCGTTTTCGCTTCGGTTTTAAAGGTAAGTACGGTGAATTTAAAGCCGCTTTAGAAGCCGATGTAAACTTAAACGACTCATTAGATGATGCATACAATAGATTAACCGATGCCAATGTTAGCTGGTCACTCGATAAAGACACCGAGCTTAAATTCTTAAAACAATCGGCAGGTTTTACTTTAGACGGTAAAACGTCATCGAAAAAGCTACTTACACCGCAGCGTAACAACCTAACAAATAATTTATGGTTTACCTCAGAGTACTTTACCGGTGTAAGCCTTAAAAGTAAGCTCGCTGATGGCTGGTCGTATAAAACAGGACTATTTTCAAGTGACGGCTCTGATGAAATATCAATTAGCGATGCCAGTTACTTCGCCCTATTTTCTACCAGTAAAAAGTTAGCAAAAAATAACCTTTGGGACAAAGGTGAAGTTAGCTTTGATTATGTCTATAACGACACCCATGAAGACGGTAATACCCGTGACTTCTCTCAAGTTATTAGTACTTCGAGTCAGTTTAAACAGAACAGTTGGGGGTTGCAGAGTGATATATCTTGGGGTAAGGGTGACTTAGGCCAGAGTGATCTTTTTGGTGTTGTCGTGATGCCAACCTACCAACAAAGTGAAAAAATTCAGTGGGTTGCTCGATACACTTACCTAAATAGTTCAGAAGATAATGGCGTACGTTTAGGGAAATATGAAAGCAGTGTCGTTAGCGAACGTGGTGATAAATATCAGGAAGTTTATGCTGGCGTCAACTGGTTCGTAAACGACCATAAATTGAAACTCCAAGCAGGCCTACAGTACGCAAAAATGGATGATAACGCCAATGACGGTGGTGCTTATGATGGTTGGGGTTTTACTGTTGCTATGCGTAGTTATTGGTAAAATATAAGAATATAAGAATATAAAAAAGACTGGATTGCTTGTAGCAACCCGGTCTTTTTTTATGCTTAAAATGAACTAAAATTTAATGTCTGTTCTTGTCATATTTATAACTGTCTTTTTAGATGCTGAGCTAACTATCACCTTGTTCTTCTTTAGCCACTAAGCGATATAACTTAGCACCAATAAAACCACCAACAATAGGCGCAAGCCAGAACAACCATAATTGCGCTACAGCCCAATCACCAACAAACAATGCAACACCGGTGCTACGTGCAGGGTTTACTGACGTATTCGTTACCGGAATACTGATCAAATGAATTAAGGTTAAACACAAACCAATCGCGATAGGTGCTAAACCTGCAGGGGCACGTTGGTCCGTTGCCCCCATAATGACAAAAATAAACATCATAGTTAATACGACTTCAGCGACAAGAGCTGCTGTCATAGAGTAACCACCTGGTGAATGTGCTCCATAACCATTTGACGCAAAACCAGCTGATAAGTCAAAACTTGGTTGGCCACTCGCTATAAGGTATAAAGCGCCAGCGCCAAGAATCGCGCCAATGACTTGTGCAATGATATAAGGCATCAATTCATTAGCAGGAAAACGTCCTCCTGCCCAAAGACCTACCGATACTGCAGGATTTAGATGACAACCCGAAATATGACCTATCGCATAAGCCATAGTTAGCACGGTTAAACCAAAGGCGAATGATACACCAAGTAAACCAATGCCTACATCAGGAAATCCTGCGGCTAGTACTGCACTGCCACACCCACCAAGAACCAACCAAAAGGTACCAATACATTCTGCTATATATTTATTCATTTTCATTCCCTTACCAGTTAATAAATTTATATTTAAAACCTGTGATAATTAATAAACAAAAAGTAGCGTAAAATACCTTTTCATTGCTCGCTTTAGCGAATCTCTACTTTATCCAAATAAATCACCAAGTTTATCTTTTAATTTATCTTTAGCTTTATCTTTAACTTTGTCTTCTAGCTTTTTCTGTTGCTGTTTGACAATATCTGAATTCTTTAAGTCAGCTAACGCTTTATCTGAATCGGTTAATAGTGCTTCAAGGTCAAGCAACTCTGCAGATTGACTGTTACCTAGCTTCAAGGCATTGGTTAATTTTTCATTTAAGCCTTTATTAACTTTCTTTTTAAAGCCACCCAACTTAGCAGAAACCTGCTGTTTGAAAGCACCAGTCAGTGCGTCATTTAATGACGAAGCAATAGTAAAGCTTGGCTTGCTAAGCTCGCCATTCACGCCAACATCAACAGTCAAACTATCTAATGATTTAATGGTATCAAGTAATAACTTGGTAATTTTTGACTCTGCCTCACCTTGATAGCTCGCTTGTTTAAGTGAGAACTGATTAGTTGCCTCAACTTCCCCATTAACTAGGTTAAAACTACCTATACCATCAAGTTTCCCAGCACTTAGAGATAAGGTTAACGCTTTGCTTTGTGTTAACTCAGTATTGGATAATGTTCTGTTATTAACAAGCCACTCACCGTTCGCCCTAAAATCACCTGATTGCGTTAACTTAAAATTACTACTCAATTTAAGCTCACCATTATCAATTGAATTAATATTGATAATGCTATCTTTACCTCTAATCCAATGTTGATGCGTAAGCTCACTGCCAGTGATTTTGACTTCACCCTGTTCGAGTTTAATTGAGAACAATGCCTTTTTAATTAATATAGTGGGTAATGGAGAATCTTCTTTAAAAAAGATAAAACGTCCGTTAGCGTGAGATTTCACTTCACTGGTTGTGCCATCACCTTTCATATCAGTCATAAGGGGTGCTATTTGTTCATAGGCCCATTGTGCTTTTTGTACGTAGTCTCTAGCTTTTTCACCAAAGAGAATATGAGCAAAATCTTCCGTATCAATACTATCTAACTGGTATGTTTTTTCTATTTGTTGCCAATCCTTTGTCGGAGCATTTTTTAACTCATTAATTTGCTGAGCTAATAAATTTTTGCTGTCTAATACTTGCTGTTTAGCTTTTTTAATCAGTGCTTGATCTGCCTTAAATTCAGCTTTAATTTTATCAAATTCAGTTTTTATTTTTTCGATATCAGCGAGTGAACTAACTTTCATTTTACCTAACGCTTCTACTTTATCTTGGTAAGACTTCAATTTAGCTTTACTAGGTAATTGTGTTTTCAACGCTTTAAGCTTCGCTTGCTCAACTTTATAGCTGTTTTTTAACTCATTACTAGCTTTAACCGTCAACAAATTACTGTCGTCAAGTAGGGCTTTAATATCAGGTAATTGCATATCCACTTCTGGCAACATTGCTTTCGCTTGATCTGATAAGCTTTCTTCTGCTTTATCACTTACTTCATCATCAACATAAACTTTACCCACTTGAGATCTAACACCAGAAAATGCTAATTGGCTTACTTCGAGTTCATCAATAATAATTTTACCAAATAGGTATTGCCAAACATCAACGCCCGCGGTAGCGCGCTCAAAACTAAACAAGTTCAGTGTGGGGGAATCTTTATCGGTGACTTGCAAACCTAGAACACTTAATTGTAAGGGCGAATATCCAAGCTTTACTTCTGCCACATTCACTTCAGCACCAAAAGCACTCTCTGCAGAACTAACAATAGCGCTTTTGACTAAGCTTTCAGCAAATAAATACAACAAACCAGCAACTAATGCGCTTAAAAGAACAAAGGCAACCATGCCTTGCCAACGAATAAACCGTGCCATTACAGGCCTCCTTTAGTTAAGCTAGATTCACCTGCAAAACTGCTATACACACTATAAAATTTAGATGCTTTTAATGCTTTGACAATTCTAAATTTCTCAAAAAACGTCATGATATGCACTCGATACTTCTCAATAATAAACTTACTGATAAAATATATTGGTGCAGATAAAACAGCGCCTAAAACAAACGCACCTAATACATAGGTGTGATGCCAATGTGCTAATTTAAACAAGCTGAGTTGGTATAATGAAGTGAATAAATCAGTCAAAGTTGGCTGTGTTAGTAGGGACTCACCTACCTGAACAATCACCGGAGATAATAAATAACTCATGCCAGAGAAGAAACCGACCGCAAGTATGAAACTACCTAAATGCACTCGAATGATTAATACAAAAAATATTATAACAATATTATGTAAGGTTAAGATTGGCGATAAACCAACGATAAAACCTAACGCTATTGCCAAGGCTATTTGCCTAATAGAACTATCACTGTTTAAGGCATGTAGTAGTTTTGCTAGTAAAGTTAACATGTCACCTCCTGTTAAAATGTTTAAAATTTTTCATAATCAATACCAATAAACTGGATTGATTATTAGCTAAGTTGATTATTAGCTTTCTTTACGAGTAAAAACCCAATCATTGTCTTTAGACATATTTTCGTTATATTGATAACCCGCTAAATCAAATGTCTTGATTTGCTCTACCGACGTTAGTTTATTTTGAATGATGTAACGCGCCATCAGCCCACGTGCTTTTTTGGCAAAAAAACTGATTATCTTATACTGACCATTTTTCCAGTCTTTAAATGTTGGTGTAATAATCGTGGCGTTTAGTGATTTTTTCTTTACCGATTTAAAATATTCGGTTGAGGCAAGGTTAATTAGCACATCCTCATCTTGTTCAATTAAAGCTTTATTCAGTTCATTGGTGATAATATCGCCCCAAAATTGATATAAATTATCACCGCGGCTATTACCAAGTTTACAGCCCATTTCTAAACGATAGGCTTGTATTAAATCAAGAGGCTTTAATAAACCATATAAACCTGACAGGATTCTAAATTTTTTCTGAGCAAAATCAAAATCTTCATCACTAAAAGATTGTGCATCAAGTCCTGTGTAGACATCACCATTAAAGCTTAATATGGCTTGCCTTGCGTTGTCTTGAGTAAAAGGTGTTGACCATTGCCCAAAACGTGCCGCATTTAATCCGGCAAGTTTATCACTCAGTTTCATCAAACTTGCGATATCGCTTGGTGAAAGCTTAATGCAGTCATCCATCAATAATTGGCTTTGTTTAAGTAAACTAGGTTGGCTAAACTTTTCTGTAGTTAGCGGGGATTCGAAATCTAATTTTTTCGCAGGTGAAACAACAAGTAACATATTTTTAAGCCGATTTTAGTGAGTACTTAATAACACGTAATATATCATAAGGTTCATACCCGTTACCATTCAAAGTGCAGGATTTCAGTGGGAATTAAAATGACTTTAAGCAAGGCAGATAATTTAAGCATAGTCATTCTATGCTTTGATTAGTTAACGCAGAATAAAGTCATTTTAAACCCATCGAAGAAGCGCTTGAGCAACATCACTTCATCGTTGCTGTGACTTATAAGGACGCTACATGGATGTAGCCTATTAGAGAATGCAGGAGCATATTCTCCTGAATAACCATTATTTCATCACAGCGTCTTGAATTAAAATTGCTCAAGTACTCTGAAACCTGCATCTTGATTGGTAACGGGTATAACTAAGTTAACAGCGTTTAATCAATGCTATTGTAAGGCTAATCAATACTTTTTGGCGTAACTTACAAACAAAAATGCAATAAATTGTTAAGTATCGCGCAATAAAGAGTGCTTTTTTATTTTTATGTTGTAATATTTCACCAGCTACATTCATTATCGAATTTAGAGATACTTAGCAATCAAATTTCCGGAACACTATTAAGGTAACGCCATGACGAATTCTTCACAGCTCTCACAATTAAAACAAATGACCACTGTTGTGGCTGACACAGGTGACATTGAGGCTATTGCCAAGTTTCAACCTCAAGATGCGACAACAAACCCATCACTTTTATTAAAAGCTGCTTCTTTACCTAATTATCAAGGCTTAGTTAAAGACTCTGTTGTTTGGGCTAAAACACAATCTGACAATGCTGAACAACAAGTGATAGATGCTGCAGATAAGCTTTCAGTATTAATTGGTCTAGAAATTTTAAAAATTGTCCCTGGCCGTATCTCTACCGAAGTAGATGCTCGATTATCTTTTGATACTTCTGCATCAATTACTAAAGCTCACAAACTGATTGCCATGTATAACGAAGCCGACATTAGCAACGATAGAATTTTAATTAAACTTGCCTCAACATGGGAAGGGATTAAAGCGGCTGAACAACTTGAGCAAGAAGGTATTAACTGTAACCTGACCTTGCTATTTAGCTTTGCACAAGCACGTGCCTGTGCTGAAGCAGGAGCTTATTTAATCTCTCCTTTTGTAGGTCGTATTTTAGACTGGTATAAAAAAGATACTGGCCGAAATGACTATGCAAGTAATGAAGATCCAGGTGTTGTTTCTGTTACCAGTATTTATAATTATTATAAACAACAAGGTTTTAATACTGTTGTGATGGGCGCTAGCTTTAGAAATATCGGCGAAATCCTTGAACTCGCAGGCTGTGATCGTTTAACTATTAGCCCACAGTTAATGGATGAATTATCTAACAACACAGACACAGTTATACAAAAATTAGCGTCTTGTGAAGCTAAAGCAGAAAAAGAAGCCGCGTTAAGCCAAGCAGAATTTCGCTGGCAGATGAATGAAGACCCTATGGCGACAGAAAAGCTTGCCGAGGGTATTCGTAACTTCACCATTGATCAAGTCAAACTTGAAAAGCAATTAAAGGATTTACTCTAAAAAAACTTAGTACTTTACGTACATAAAGTGATTGTTTTAAGCGCATATTATAAATATGCGCTTTTTCGTTTCCAAGTATAAAAAATTGTGTTAAAAATAAAGTGCATATGTTTTCGATGTGATGGTAAAAATAAGGGGCACTTTATGGATAAGATAAACCAAGTTTTCAAATCAACAAATCAAGTAGCACATAAACGCGTAACATCAACAACTAAAAGAAAATGGCGGGAAATTGAATCTATTCGAGATAAATTTCAGCTAGAAAAAGATCTGCGCACTTACGAAGACTCATTAGAGCATATGTTAGAAGAGTTTTAGCCTAGTAAATCGGTCAATAAACAACGACGTAAAGACAAAAGCCCAGCTCGCTGGGCTTTTTTATATCTGTAAGCTTTATACCGTTAAAATAAGAACTTGTTGACAAAATTGAAACACCCGTTTAAATTTTGTGTTCACCTTTATCATTAAATAAACTCAATGCCAAAAAATGTCATCAATTTTGCCCACGCTAATGGGTTCCCAGCAGGTAGCTATCAAACATTATTTAGTTACCTCCCCGATAATACACAAGTTATCGCATTAGATAAGTATGGACATGATCCGAAAAAGCCCATTAACCATAACTGGCAGGCTCAAGTTGAAGAGTTAATAAATCATGTTGAATCTCAGCAAGTTGATGGCAATAAAGTCATTTGCCTTGGTCATTCATTTGGCGGCGTGATTTCATTTATTGCTTGCTGCCAAAGACCCGATTTATTTAAAGGGCTTATCATGCTAGACCCTCCTGCGCTTAGCGGAGCGGGTGCTTTAGCCGCAAGACTGGTAAAAAAAACGAGATGGATAGATAAGTTCAGCCCCGTCAGCTTTTGCTAGACGAAAATTATTTAGAGAGTTCGATAGCCGCTGTTTATCCGATTATATAAAACATGGCATCTGTGAGCGCAATAACCAATTAGAACTTACTTTTGACGCACAAGTTGAAGCCAATATATTTAGGAATATCCCTTCTAACCTATCAAGTTATAAAAACAAATTAACCGTGCCAGCAACCTTGATTTACGGAACGGAAACAGATGTATTCCCTCACCATATTTTTAGTCGCTTTGTTAAGCTCAACAAGCACATAAAATTACAAACAACACCTGGTGGCCATATGTTCCCACTAGAAAGCCCTGAGCAAACAGCTAAGTTGATTACAGACATAATAAACAACTTTCCTGAGGGTTAATCATAGGACTTAGAAATATCTAGGCATAAAAAACGCGACTTCAGTCGCGTTTTTAATATCTAAAATGTTAGTTATGAACTTACCAACAAGTCGAAGAATAATAGTTAAAGTTGAAGCTAATGAGCATTAGAGCAAGGCGCTTGCGCGGAGTTGACGTTAGTCAATGAGCACATGCAACGGGGCTCTTAAGCTAAGTAGCAAAAAGTTTAATATTATTGGCCTTTAATTTCTGATAGACCGTTATATATAGCTTTATCACCTAAGAATTCTTCAATACGTAATAATTGGTTGTACTTAGAAACACGGTCAGAACGACATAAAGAACCCGTCTTAATTTGACCTGCTGCTGTACCTACTGCTAAATCAGCAATAGTAGCATCTTCAGTTTCACCTGAACGATGAGAGATAACCGCAGTATAACCAGCCGCTTTAGCCATTTGAATTGCAGCTAATGTTTCAGTTAATGAACCAATTTGGTTAAACTTGATTAAAATAGAGTTAGCGATATTTCTATCGATACCTTCTTTAAAGATCTTAGTGTTGGTTACAAACAGATCATCACCAACAATTTGTACTTTATCGCCAAGTAATTCAGTTTGGTACTTAAAACCATCCCAATCAGACTCGTCTAAACCATCTTCAATTGAAACAATTGGGTATTCTTTACAAAGTTCGCCTAAGAAATTAGAGAATTCATTCGAGGTGAATTGCTTACCTTCGCCTTTAAGGTCATAAATACCTTTGTCGGCATCGTAAAATTCAGAAGCAGCACAATCCATTGCTAAAGTAACATCTGTTCCTAACTCATAACCCGCAGCAGCAACGGCTTCTTTAATTACCGCTAAAGCATCAGCATTTGATGCTAAATCTGGTGCAAAACCACCTTCATCACCAACGGCAGTATTTAAGCCTTTAGCTGATAAAACTTTCTTAAGGGCATGAAATATTTCTGCGCCCATACGTAAAGCTTCGCTGAAGTTTTTAGCACCAACCGGTTGAACCATAAATTCTTGGATATCTACGTTATTATCTGCATGCTCACCACCATTGATAATGTTCATCATTGGTACAGGTAAGCTATAAACACCTGGAGTACCGTTTAAATCAGCTATGTGTTCAAACAATTGTACGCCTTTATCTACTGCAGCCGCTTTAGCAACAGCTAATGAAACGGCTAAAATTGCATTAGCACCAAATTTTTCTTTGTTTTCAGTGCCATCTAAATCAATCATAATTTGATCAATGTTAGCTTGTTCTAAAGCATTTTGACCAATCAATGCCGCTGCAATATCATTACGAATCGCTGCAACTGCATTTAAAACACCTTTACCTAAATAACGTGCTTTATCACCATCACGTAATTCAAGCGCTTCACGTGAGCCTGTTGATGCACCAGAAGGAGCTGCGGCACGACCAAAAGCACCTGATTCAAGATATACATCGGCTTCAACGGTTGGGTTACCACGAGAATCCATGATTTCACGAGCTAAAATTTTGCTAATCTTTGACATTATCATTCCTACTAATTTTGATGACGCTCAAACAAACTGCTGAGCAATAAAGTTAATTTTTAATCTTGCTATGACTACATTTATAAACGCGTAGCCTAAAATTCGTTTAACTCAAAGCAAAAACCGTAGCAATAGCTACGGTTTTATATGGTGTCTTCGGTTAGCTTTTCTGCAGTTTAAAACTGGCTGCAACAAAGCTTTCGAATAACGGATGACCATCACGTGGAGTAGAATTAAACTCAGGATGGAATTGACCCGCAATAAACCATGGGTGATCCGCTATTTCAATCACCTCAACTAAACTTTTATCTGACGATAAACCCGAGAAAATCAAACCAGCTTTGCTTAATTGTTCTCGGTAGTTATTATTTACCTCAAAACGATGACGATGTCTCTCATTGATTGTTTCACTACCATATACGTCGCAAGCCTTGGTACCTTTCACCAAGTGGCACAATTGTGAGCCTAAGCGCATAGTGCCACCTAAATCTGATTGCTCATTTCGGTATTCAACCTGACCTTCTTCGTCTAACCATTCACTGATTAAGCCAACCACTGGGTGTGGAGTTTCACTATTAAATTCAGTACTGTGTGCGTCAGTTAAACCGGCAACATTACGTGCAAATTCAATTAAGGCGACTTGCATACCTAAACAGATACCTAAATAAGGTACTTTATTTTCACGCGCATATTGTGCGGCTAAAATTTTACCTTCAACA
>MAAC01017594.1_pt1 | contig 18615 bp, 17 predicted proteins | sample 1115981 | NCBI WGS metagenome assembly MAAC01 (sample SAMN04961126, study PRJNA320927) | seawater metagenome | isolation source: sample BD02T64 sea water enriched with oil for 64 days | place: USA:Gulf of Mexico | collected 2013-07-27
AAGCGGAAATTGATTCTAGAAAGTCAGGAGATAGGAGTTGTTTTTCAACCCCAAGAGCATGACAGATTTTCACGCAAGAATGATAGCATTTATATTTCATATAAGAATGATTTTTAGATTATAGAAAAGATGCAAGTGTAGGAAAACACACACGAATACATCGTTGGTTCAAGCCCAAGAGGGGGCATGTTTTTTAATTAACTTGCTAATAATGAGAGGGGTGTGGTTCTATATAGAACTAATAGGGGGAGCGATACAATACGAATGAATATTGGCAAGTTTTTAGATCATGTGCCAGACAAACTTGAATATGTGCGTGTGCATCGTTCTTATATTGTTCGAATAGATAAGATCACTTCAAAATCTAAAGTTGAAGTCTTTATTAATGATATAAAAATACCCGTTAGCCAAAGTTTTCTCCCAAATTTAAAGGATATTCACTTTTAGAGTAAATTATTTCACACCTAAAACATAGGGTATTCGTACCAGACGATTTTTCACTCGCACCTATTTTGGGTATATCTATAACAAAACTCTGTAAAATTAAGGCTTGGTTCTCCGTGACCAAGTAGATTTGAATTCTAAGTAATATTTAAATTTTATACAATTATGAAAAAAATAATTTTCGCTATTGCCCTCCTTATAGTTTGTACTACATCATATAGTCAAATTAATTGTTGTGGAGGAGATAATTTAATAGTAAATGGAAATTTTGAATCTACTTTATCCGCACCAACCAATCAATCAAATAATATCCATTTAGCTAATTTTTGGAGCTCTATTTGGACTATAGGAAATTTAGCCGACTTATATGATGAAAATAATGCGGCTAGTAATTTTCCATTACCTAGCCCGATGGACGGGAATTACGCTTCCTGTTGGATATATAATTACCTTGGAAGCACGACTAAAAGAGAAGGAATGAAAGTAAAGTTGGGAAGTACTACTAATCCTATTAATATCCAACCAAATTCTGGAAATTATATTTTGTCAGTTGACGTGGCCAGTCTTTATGGAAATGGGCAACCAGAAATAGGGATTTATGGACTTTACGATAATGGCACACCTGTAAACAATCCTCAGTCATCCCATGATCCAAGTAATTTGGATTTATTTGGGTCAAATAATACTGTATTATTGGGTACCATAGAAGTGCCTAATAACTCATCTGGAGTTAAGGAACAGAAAACACTGTCTTTTTCTTCAACTTCTTCAGGTTTTCCTATCAATGGAATAGATCATATTTTTATAACTAGAGGTCCGACCATATTTTCAGCCAGTCGATATGTTGCTTTTGATAATTTTTGCCTAAATAGTGAAACACCTATTAACTTACCTTTTTCAAGTTATGCTTTTTGCGATGGAAATTATGAAGAAATATGCGGTCCTAATGGAACAAGTTTTACCTATGAATGGTTTGGACCAACTTTAGGAGGAAACACAAGTGAATTGCTTTCAGAAGATCAATGTTTTATGCCAAATCAGACAGGAAGTTATCTGTTAATTTTTACCGATGCGAGCGGATGTTCTAATTTTCAAAATATTACTATAACAAACGAAATAATTCAACCAAATTTAGGAAATAACATTGTAGTTTGTGAAGGAGATTATTATACAGGAAATATTAATATAGCAGGTCAAGGCTATGATAATCCAAATTATACCATTACGTGGTATCATAACGGACAAGAAGTTCAGGCAGGCGGAGAAACATTGATGACCACATTTGCAGATGGAGAAATTACAGTAGTTGTTTCATCTAATGGATGTGAGCCTGTATCAGACAGTATTACAATAACACAAGAGCCTTGTTGTCCTGATGATTTAGAACTAGCATTTGATTGCCATACAGGAGAGCTATACGTAGAGAACCTACCCGCTGATATCACAATTGAAACTATTTTCTGGAATTTAGATAATGTCATTATACCCTCTGTTACCGATACTACTTTACAAGTAACAGAAGCTGGAACGTATTCTTTTGGTATAATCTTTACATTATCAAATGGAGTTGAGTGTCATCATTTTATTCATTATACATTATCAGAAGATGACTGTCCTAATACAATTTTTTGCCCTGATGATCTAGAGCTTACAATGAATTGCGAAACAGGAGAACTATATGTAGAAAACTTACCTAGTGATATTACTATTAATAATATATACTGGTGGTTAAACAATGATTTAATATCAACTGCTAATACTACTCTGCAAATTAATGAAGCAGGAATGTATTCTTTTGGTATTATTTTCACATTGTCAACGGGGGTGGAATGCCATCATTTTATCCACTATGAGTATGAAGAGGATGAATGTTGTGATATAACCGGAGGAACAATTTCTGTAGATTTTGCTACTGAACCAGATTACATTGAGACAATAGAAGGCACGCCACACGGTACTGTTGAGTTTCCAATATTTTGTGATTCGTTCAGGCTTTCAACAAATAATTTATGCGAGGATGAATACTACATTTCTGTTGATGAACTTTATCCTTCAAATTGGTCGGTAGGAGCTAATTATTATAATGGATTATTTCAAGGGAATACACCAAGTGCCATTAACCTCTTTAATCAGCCCTATAATTTAAATCTAGTCTCGGAGCAATATTATTTAATTACCTTCACAGTATACCCAGGAGGAGCTACGCAGCATTTAGTTTTTGGTTATGACATGCCCAGCTGTCATGCGAATCCAAAAATGACCATAAGCCCTAACCCTTTTCAAAATAATATAACTATTGACTTTGAAGAATTGCAATTTGGGAGCGTAGAGGTTTTAAATATGTATGGACAAGTTATTAGACAAAAAGAATTTGTCAACAAAAATATCATAAACTTTAATTTGAGAGACTTAGATTCTGGAGTCTATTTTATCAAATTCTATACTGAAGGTGAAGTTTTTACGAAACAAATAATAAAGAATTAGGCAATAGAGAGACTTCTATTTTGTATATATAAAAACAGTGGTATTCTTATATCACTGTTTTTTACTTTAGATAAATTAGGGCAAAAATTTGTTCTTTAAAATAGGAGTCTTGAAATATAAGTTATTGCTTAAAGGAGACTATATTTTTGAATCCAAAATATGCATTGGCAATCATAACTGTTCAGAAAAAATAGTAACCTATAGATTTACCATTCAAGCTCCCTTCTGGGAAACAGGATGGCTTAGCGCCTTCTTTTTATTGATCTTAGGATTACTTGTTTATTCATTCTTTAAAGTAAGAGTACTTACTTACAATAAAGATATTACAAGAGAATTGATTTGGTTATTAATAAAACGCTTAAAAGGAAAGGAAAAATACTTTTTTTAGAGAAAACGGGAATGAAATTAGGATTAAAACAGATGCAGTTTTATTTGTTAAATCTATAGGAAATTACATCGATATTCATACAGAGAACAAAACCTATACATAGGTATGAATATTGGTAAATTTTTATATCATGTACCAGACAAACTTGAATATGTACATGTACATCGTTTTTATATTGTACGTATAGATAAAATCACTTCTAAATCTAAAAGTGAAGTTTGCATTGGTGATTTAAAAATACCTGTAAGCCAAAGCTTTCTCTCAAATTTAAAAGGCATTCATTTTTAGGCTTATTATTTCGCACCTAAATTATACGGTATTCGTACCACCACTTTTTTATTCGTACCTATTTTAAGTGTGACTACAACATTCAGAAGCTATCAAGATATTGGTCTTTATCTTCTGTATAATTTTGAAATATGATTTTTAATTCCGGAAACATTTAAAATCAACAACACCTTTTTTAACAAATCAAAATAAATTATAGAGATTATGAAAACAAATTTTAAAGTAGCATTATTTGCATTATTTTTTATTACGTATGCAAATTCACAATCAAATATTTTTCCTGATGATGGTAATGCAGGTATTGGTACTATAACCCCAACAGCAATGATGGATATTTATATACCTGAGGAAGCAACAATGGAATCTGGGTTACGTATAACGACACCATTCACTTTTATTCAAAATAGTAATATAGAAAGTTTATTTCAAATAAGAAGAGAAGGTATTATAACTAACACATATAGTGATTATTTAATATTGAAACCAAATGGGAAAACTGGAATTGGGATTACAGATCCTAACAGTAAACTGCATGTTCATAATGGGAGAATTCAAATATCAGGTAACAACTCTTATGGTGGGCCGATGATGATTTTTGGAGGAGATGCAAATGCTCCAAATGGCCAATGGGGAATTGAGTATGTGTCTGGAGGTGTTTCAGGGTTAAATTTTTGGAAACCTGATGGCTCTCAAGGAAATGGTTTTGGAAATCATTTTATGTTCTTGGCAGATAATGGGAAAGTGAGTATTGGTTTAGATCCAAATGCCGTTAATACTGATGGGAAAGGAACTTTTGAAGGAGATTACAACTTATATGTTGGAAGAGGTATTTTAACTGAAAAAGTTAAGGTAGCTCTTAGAGACTCAGAAGATTGGGCAGATTACGTTTTTAAAGACGATTATCATCTTTTAACGCTGTCTGAAGTTGAAAGTTATATTAAAGAAAAGGGGCATTTACCAAATGTTCCAAGCGCAGAGGAAATTGTAAATTCAGGAATTAATGTTGCTGAAATGGATGCCAAACTAATGGAAAAAATAGAAGAACTTACCTTATATGCAATACAAATGCAAAAGGAACTTGATGAATTAAGAAAGTCATTAAGTGATATTGATGAACAAAATTAATAGGTATGAAAAATTTTATAAAATATGTTGTAACATTTTTTTGTTTTTTTGTTTTCCACCTATCCTTTTGCCAAACTCAAGAAGAGATTGCGATAATAAAAGAACAAACCAATGTTAATTACCTTAAAAGATTAAGTCAAGAATTCAAAAATGAAGGTGCTATAAACAAGCAGATTGCTTTAGCTAATGGGTGGCCATTGCAATTTACACTTCAAGATGGTAGTGTTGCAGATTTACAAGGAATGTTAGATGACACAACGCCCTTGTACATTACTACAACCAATAAAAATTCTGGTATTACTACAAGAGCCAATAGATTATATTCTGGCGAACCAATGGGTCTTTCTTTACACGGGGAAAGCATGACGGCTGGTGTTTGGGATGGTGGTGCCACTCGATTAACTCATGAAGCGTTTGAAGCTAGAGCAATACAAATGGATGGAGCAACAGCACCAACTCCAACATTAGGATCTGATCATGCAACTCATGTAGCGGGTACCATTATTGCTTCAGATCAATTTGAAGACGGAAAAGCTAAAGGAATGGCGTTTAAGGGGAATGTACTAGCTTATGATTGGAATTGGGATGATATGGAAATGGCAACGGCTGCATCCAATGGATTGTTATTATCAAATCATTCGTATGGACTTGCAATTTTTAACCCTGCTCCTGTTCCAAATCATATATTTGGGAAATATTCTAGTGCATCTGCCAATTGGGACGAAATGATGTACAATGCACCTTTTTACCAAATAGTGAAAAGTGCAGGAAATGTTAGAGGGAGAAAAGATGCCGATGGAAATTTACATCCTCAAGTAGGTATTAAAAACGGGTATGATGTATTGGCTACTGAGAGTACTTCCAAAAATGTTTTAGTAGTAGCAGCTGTTCCCAAAGTATTAAGCTATTGGGGGCCAAGCAATGTCTCGATGACCGACTTTAGTAGCTGGGGACCAACAGATGATGGTAGGATTAAACCCGATATAGCTGCAAATGGATTAGAGGTTTATTCATCACGAGATGAAACAAATTTTTCCTATACAAAGAAATCTGGAACGTCGATGGCAGCACCAAGTGTTACAGGTACTCTATTGTTGCTTCAGCAGCATTACGCAAATTTAAATTACGAATTTATGAGATCAGCAACATTAAGAGCATTAGTCATTCATTCTGCTGATGAGGCTGGCGATTCCTATGGACCAGACTATAGATTTGGTTGGGGGCTTATAAATGCGGCTAAGGCTGCTCGCATTATTTCCAATAATGGTAACGAATCCATAATAAAAGAAAACACATTAATTGATAATGCTACAGATGTGTTACATATAGCCCTTGAGACCAATATCTTATCTATAGGAGGGTTAATTGAAATGACATTGGCTTGGACGGATCCAAAAGGGGTGCCATTAGGTGGTACTAATATTGATGATGCGACACCTGTTTTGGTTAATGATTTAGACATACGAGTGACACATGGAGAAACTACATTTTATCCTTGGAGATTGGGTGGAATATTAAATCCAACTGCAGCTGCCACCCAGGGAGATAATTCGGTAGATAATGTTGAAAAAATTCAGTTTTGGATTCCTCCATCTGAGCCAGGAGAAGTATACACCATTAGCATTTCTCATAAGGGGCATTTAGCGAATGGTTCTCAAGATTATTCTTTAATAGTTACTGGAGTGCAAGCAAATTGTCTTTCTAACCTAAATATAACGGCACCTGTTACTCCAGGTGAAATAGATGTACAAAACGCAAGTCATTCTATTGAAGCTACAAATCATATAAATACAGGAGGAGAAGCTATATATCATGCAGGAAACGAAGTCCTATTAATGCCCGGTTTCGAGACAGATGATGATTCACTATTTAAAGCATATATTGAAGGATGTACTAATGTTTTTGAGAGAAGACCCGAACAATTAATTCATAGAGAAGTTGTGAGGTTCAATCTACCAGAAAACGATTCGCTTAAAATTCAAGATAACGAAATAGCATTATATCCAAATCCATCCAATGGCATGACAACCCTCCATCTTCTAAATTTTGAAGGGCCATATCAAGTGGAATTATTAAACCTTCAAGGACAAAAGATCAAAGACATTGAAATGAATGAGCCGAGGCTGCAATTTGACACCAGTGATTTGAATAATGGTGTTTATTTAATTAGAGTTTCCAATGAAATAAATATTCATACAACAAAATTGTTAAAGGAATAGGCATTAAGTACAATTATCTAAGTTTAGAGACTGTCTAAAAAGGCAGTCTTTTTTTTGTTTTAAACAAATTTGGACTTACTATATTAGACTGGACACAAAGTTGCGAGATATTGTTGTTACATAATTTAATTTTGAATTATGTAACAACGCAAAAAGAATTACACTACAGAGTTTAAGGAAAAGAACTCCCCCTACTAGTTCTATATCGAACCATAATATTCTATTTATTAAGGAGTTAACAACAAACAACACCCCCTCTTAGGCTCGAACCAACGGTTGGTTTGTAGGATTTTTCTTGAATTTGTGCTGTTCTACTATTGAATAATCATTGAGAATCATAATTTTCAATAATAACATTGGCATAAAGAAATGTCTTTCTTTTTCTATAGTCTCTTTTCTTTTCAAAAGAAACATGACTTACGTTGCCATATCCCGTTTCCTGTTCTATTTTATAAATAATTTGTTCAATTTTTTCATAGCTCCCCGTTAAAGTGAATTGATATGAAATTAGGTTTACTCCATCGTTTACATTGGAATGTGGTTTTTCAAAAGCCACAATTTTCACTGAGGTCTTTGATGACTCTTCATTGAGGAAATCCAAAAGGCTGTTCTGAACAGATGTATTTTTAAGATTATTCTTGACCAAAACAGAATCTAAAAAATGCTCTTTATTCTTTAAATTGTAAGAAAGATTGGCTAAGTTTTCAAATCCAAGCACCTCACTTCTAAGAGAAGTAAGTTGTCGTTTGGTTTCAATAGTCTTTGAAAATGAAAAGTAATAAGAGCATATTATTGCTAATAATAGCCCTAGTAAGTAGATATGATTTTTATTTTTCAACATCTACCACAGTTTTTATAATAATTCCAAATTCTGCTACCCTAGCACTGGTTTCAGAATATTTATAGGTTGAGACTTCATCTACCCAATTCAATCGATCCAATTGCTGAATCCAATTATTAAACAACTGCTTATCCATACTTTCTCCTTCTAATTTTATTTCATTTATTTGATAGCTTATGGTCTTATCTGGGCGTATGGATTTTTCAAGCGGTTGGTATTCAAATAATGAAAATTGGACAGATTCAGGTTGCGAGTCCATAATTCTATTAAGATAGAATCCGCTTTTAGACCCTCCACTTAAAAGAATGTTATTGACAATGTTCTCCTTTTGTTCAACCTCCTTTTGTTTTTGCGTATACTTGGCTTTGTGAGATTCTACAAGAGAGGCCTGTTCTTGTAATGATTCTAATTCATTGTAATAGCCATTAAAAAGCAATGCATTAATTATAAGACTCAAAAATAGCATCCCTGCACCAGCAATTAGTCCTTTTTTTAGTAATACCCGACTCCTAAAATCCTGAAGTAACGTCTGAGACCTTGTCCCAATATTGGATGATATTCCAGAAGGAGCGATATAATTGAATAGGCCAGCCAAAGGCATCAAATAATTCGAGTTTATCTGTTCTCCTTCTATGCCATAGCTCAAACTAATCAGTCTATTATCCTCATCAAATGATTGGAATTCATTATCGGTTGTTCGAATTACATATTTGGAAGTTTGGATTTTTTCGGAGTTTAAGTACTGCTCAATGTTACCCAATACTCCGAAACCTATATTAAAACCTAATACGCTAATTCCTATATCCCTTAAACTCTGAATTATTTCGTCTACAATATTCTTTCTACAAATAGCGACAAAAGCCTTCTGTGAGGTTCTTTTTATCTCGTAATAAAAATCGTCTGTTATTAAACCTGGAAAGGCTTCAGTCACCATGGCCGTGTCTTCCTTTAGTTCAGTTTCCTTTATAAGTACTTGATCTGTGTTAATGGTAAGGTAACAATGAGTCTCTTTTAAAAGGTTCTTCGATAAGCTGGATAGCGAATCAGAATCAAACGATAAAATGTCCAAAAACTCCCCATTCTTTTTGGTGGCAGAAACACCATAATAGTGCAAACTCTCATCCCTAGAGATAATCTCTAATGACACGAATTGACGCCCATATAATACATATGTTTTTAACACCTGAAACATTAATTAATGACTGTCGGTTTTATTAAAATAGTTAAAGATTTTTTCGAACTTTCTCTTCTGCGTTTACTAAATAGATACTTTAAAATCGGAATTCTAGCCAACAAAGGAACACCAGAACCACTATCATCTTTAATAATTTGTTCTATTCCACCTAAAATAACTAACTCCTCATTCTCCATTCTTAAAATAGACGAAAACTCTCTGGTATTTATATCTGGTGGGGCGTCTTCTTCAATACGCTCTCCGCTAAAATTGGACTGTATAACTCTAACATTCATAGTAATTCGTCCATTCTCCGTAACAATGGGGCGTATATCTAAGGCCAATTCTGCCGAGACAGGGGCATAATTTCGTATTACTGAAGTTTGCGGATTCTGGCTTCCAATTATAGTTTGATTGGTGATCGCATAATAGGATGTTTGACTACTTGATAGATAAGCGCTGTGTCCATTTAAGGCAGATAATTGAGGTGTAGAGAGTATCTTTAAGTTGCCATTTGTTTCGTTGGCCTGAATATCCAGATAGAATTCCGGAAGGACCTTACCTATATTTAGACTTCCTAATCCACCTGTTCCTGCTAAAGCTTTATTAATTGTATTAGACCCAATTCTAAGGTTTGTTGATGGAAAAACTTCTCCCCTAGTTTTGCTCGGTTTATCTCCAATGCCAAATGATATCCCAGTTTCTAAAATAGCGGTACGATCTACCTCAAGTATCATTACTTCGATATAGATTAAAGGAACGGAAACATCAATACTTTTGATGAACTCCTTGAACTTTTCCACCTTTACACCAGGGCCATTTACAATAAAACCATTAAGCTCGTAATCAGTTGTAATTTCTAAGCCAGATTTCACTTCTATAGGAATTATCTTTTCAATAGATTCTATTGGACTATTTGATCCGGATGCAGAACCAGTTGTTCTTCTATTATTTGATGGATTGTTAGAGTTATTTTGATTGTATAAATTACTACTTCCTGTAACAAAATTTGCATTACGATTGTTTTGAGTACTTCGTATAGGGTCCTTAAAATCAATAATTGCGCGATTCTTAAAACGAACGATTTCAACCTGCTTCAATGATAATTGATCATCCGTTCCAAAGAAATATAAATTTCCTTCTCTTTTATAAGTAAACGATTCTTTAGGTGCTGTATTATTATTTCTAGAATCACCATTTTCAGTTTCTAATTGCACAGCACTTTGAAAAATTTTGTCCAGCAAAAGGTCGAACCCAATTCCTTTAGCTTTAACCGTTGCAAAACCTGCATTGTCTAGTGGAGCAGCCGTAAATACATTGATTTTCAAGTCTTCACTTAATGTATAAACAACATCGGCAATTGAGGTGTTTTGAAAATCAACATCTAATCTTTTCCCAACCGTATCAAGGACTTTATAGTAAAAATTTCCTCGCCGCCTAATTTTTGGGCGTGATGTAGTTCCACTGGACGGATCACTTTTTACATTGTTAAACACGCCATCAAAATAATAAAATCCATCTCTTGAGGTTGAAAGGATTAAGTTATTGGTAGCAGCCAATTTTTCCAAAGCAACTTCAACAGGCACATCCTTTATGTATAAGGTCACCGTGCTATTTTCTATTTCTGGTGAGAAAAGTAAGTTCTTTCCTGTGGCGTCCATAATGGCTCTAAAAACACGATCCAATTTATCATTATTCAAATCCAATGTAAGGAGTTTGTTAGTTGGATCATACAGTGAAACGATTGCATCTTCTTCTTGAATAGGTTTCTGGTATTTCTTTATAGAAATAATGGTGCCTGTAAACTCTAAACTCAAATCATATTCCTTGATCAAAAATAAGAGTAACTCATCCACAGGAACTTTTGTAAAATTGTTTATGATACTAATTGAATTAAGTTCAGGGGAAACGTTGATATTTACCTCGTGTGCTTTTGAAATAGCAAGGAGAAAATTCCCTAATGATGTCTGTGGGATGCTCACTTCCGATTTCTCACTCAATCCCGATACTTCGACCTTAAGTAAGTCCAATTGATTTTTATAATTATTAAATCGAATGTTGTCCTGAGCATATCCACTAAAAAAAAGCACTAAAAAACAGATGGTAAACAGATATCGTAAGCTCATATATTTAGTTTGCTAGTAAAGAATAGACTTCGTCAATTGAAGTTTCTCCAGAATTAATTAGTGCAATGGCGTTCGTCTTTAAGGTACTAAGGTTATTTTCTTTAATGTAATTATCAATTTGGAGCTCATTATCTTTAATAGCTAATTCGAGTTTCGATGTAATTGGAATAATTTCATAAATGGCCTTTCTCCCTTGGTATCCCGTATAGTGACACATATCACACCCCTTGTGAATGAATCGAGTTTTGATTTGGGAAAACTCCTTAAAACTCGAAGGAAAATCTCCTTTAGAAAAATGCATCTCTTCCTTACAATCTGAACACAACTGCCGAACCAAACGTTGTGCTACACTCAATTTGATCGTTGTAGCCAATAAATGAGGTTCAACTCCCATATCAATTAACCTAGAAATAGTTCCCCAGGCCGAATTCGTATGAATAGTAGACAATACCAAATGTCCCGTAAGTGCTGCCTTTACCGCCATAGAAGCGGTTTCACCATCTCGTATTTCACCAACCATTATAATATCTGGATCTTGACGTAAAAAAGTCCTCATGACTTTTGGAAAATCAAGCCCGATATCTTCATGTAATTGCATTTGATTAATACCCTTTAAGGTATACTCAACAGGGTCTTCAATGGTAATAATATTAGTTTCTTCTTCATTAAGAAGTTTCAAAGTTCCATATAATGTGGTTGTTTTTCCAGAGCCTGTAGGACCCGAAATAAGTACTATTCCGTTGGGCATCTTAACGCCCTCCAAGTACATTTGTAACTCTTTTGAGTTAAACCCAAGCTCCGAAAGCTCGGCCGCTTCATTATCTTTTCTCAGAATTCTCAACACCACTTTTTCTTGATGTATCGTTGGCATAGTCGATACGCGAATGTCAAATTCATCGGTATCTGTTTTTACATTTATTCTCCCATCCTGAGAAATTCTCTTTTGCGCAATATCAAGTTCAGCCCTCACTTTTATTTGATTCACAAGTAGCGTATAGTCTCCTTGTGATAGTTGATATTGTTCTTTTAATTTCCCATTCAACCTAAAGCGAACACGCCATTTATCCTCATAGGCTTCTAAATGAATATCACTACTGTTAAAATCCTTCGCTGTCTGAAGCAAGTCTTGAAGAAAACTATCGTCAGATGAAAAATTCGAGCCAGTCGTTTTTTTACGATAGTTATAGGACAAATAGGACTGGATATCCTGAGAAGATTCAGGTTCAAGCACTACACTCCTATTTAAAATAATCTCCAGTTCTTTTTTAAGCTTATCCAGGTTTTCCTGATCCGTTTTAAAAACAACACTTCCGTTGTTATTTGAAATTGGAACAATGCGATGATGAAACGCCTGATTAGATGTAATCAATTGCTTTAATTCAACAGGTATTTCGAAACTCAAACTCATAAAAGATACATCGTTGAGTGAAGACCTGACCAAGAGGCAATATATATACCAATTATAAAGATCGCCATATAACCCGCTAAGGGTACTGAAGGTTCCTTTCTAACCGATTTCAAAACCAGCTGAATTAACAGTGAAAAAAAGATTGAAAACACAAAAAAAGTAATAAACGACAACGTCGGGAAAGCCAGAGAAAAAGCGAATAAAAGTAGAACATCCCCTAAACCGAAGACCTCATTCAAAAAGTTCTTCCTTAAAACGAATTTGCTATAAAGCCAAATAATTCCAAGAATACTGATAACCAGCATTATATTTATTAGAATAGAATACAGAAATACAGAATCTAGCGTAGTTCGAAAATACAAAAAACCTCCAAGAGTGGCATAGGCAGGAAATAAAAACCACCAAACAAGGCGGTCTTTAATGTCTTGATATGCAATTACTCCAAGAGTAAGTAGCATTAATATTTTAAGAATAATAATCAATCTTTCACGATTTCTTTTGGTTTTCCATTTTCATCAATTTCCCATACATTAAGAGTTCCGTCATTATCAAAATCCACAACAGCTTCTGCTCGCGCTTTAAATGACCCAGCGGAAGCCTCAACAATTTCATATCTATAGTTCGCTTTGCCTTGACTTAAAACCGTTTTTGGTTCTTCAAAGTCAATGGTGCTAAGTTCATTTGAGTAAGTAGAGTTGATATATCTATATTGGGTTTGAAGAGTTGCAATGTAACTTAATTGTATTTTCGCCTCTTGTGCTTTTGCCTTGGTAATCAAGGGCATAAAGCTAGGATATGCTATCAATAATAACGCGCCAATAATTGCTAGTACAAATAACATTTCGTTAAGCGTAATGGCTTTAACTTTTAATCTCCCCATTTCCTCATTAAATATTGTTAAATGTACCTTTTGAGCGAATAATATCCAAGAAATATAGGTTCTATTTTCGATAAAAATGAGTTGTTTTTCAATTAGCAAAAACCCAACACTTTTCATACATTTACCTTGCTTCTAAAATTTGTAAATTTTGACGTTAGATTATTTTAAAACTTTTCAGACAATATATTCCTTTTTCATTTGTTTTTTGCTGATTTCCTGCGAAGAAACCCTTTTTGAAACCGACATAAGTGAAACCAACTTAGAATTAATTGCTCCTTCGGATGGATCTGTAATTAGCTTTACCTCGATTAATTTTGATTGGGAGCCACTAATAGATGCAAACAGGTATCAATTACAAATAGCAACACCTAATTTTGACAACCCGATCCAAATTATTCAGGACGTATTATTAGATTCGATTTCGACCTTTGATGCTCAATTAAATCCTAATATTTATCAGTGGAGAGTTAAAGGAATCAATAGTGCTTATGAGACCTCATACACCACGGCAAGTTTTGAAATCAGAAACAACGAAGACTTTTCAGATAATGTTATTGTCTTAAATAACCCTCAAGATAACCTAATCATTAATACGAACGTATTTAACCTTGAATGGAGTTCTGTTTTGGATGCTACTGGGTATAGAATTCAAATAATTGATAATTCCAATGGGCAAACAATAAGTGAGCAAACAACTTCAGAAACTAATATTCAATATACATTTCTAGAAGGAGACTTTAGTTGGCAGGTTAGGGCCGAAAAAGACGCTGAATTTACTGGATATAGTGGCCGTATGATCTTTGTAGATCAAACCGCTCCTAATGCTTCAACGCTGACAACTCCTGAAGATGAAGTCACGCTTACCTCTGGCAATGTTAATTTTAGCTGGAGCCGTACTCCTATATCTGGAAGTACTGAAATAGATAGCCTCTATATTTATAGCGATCTGTCTATGACCGTTCTCGTTGAAAAAGAACAAGTTGTCAATGACTATTTAACCACCTTGGATAATAGGGTGTATTATTGGACTATGAAGGCTTTTGACGGTGCTGGAAATCAAAGTGGAGATAGTACCACCTTCTCATTTACTGTAGATCAATAGATTTATGAAGAAAAAATCTACGTCATATATGTTGGCACTCACAGTACTTATTCTATGGGGGATTTTAATTTTTAAGTTCACTGGAGAGTTATCTGGAGATACGGTGGCCGATCCAAAATATCAGGCGAATACCTTTGAAATTCCTAAGACAAAGAAAAAAGAGGTATATAGTCTAATCCCATTAGAGAAAGATCCATTTATGGGAACAATTTCGAATTCAAAAAAGAAATCTGCCCCTAAAAAAAAGAAGCAGCCTACGATCAATTGGCCACAACTTCAATACAGAGGCATGGTAAAAGGAGAAAACAATAGTGCATTCATTCTCAGTATTAATGGACAAGACCAAATTTTAAATCGCGGAGAGCAGTTTGGTGAAATAAAACTGGTTCGAGGCGACCAGAAAAAGATCACAGTTCGATTTAAAGGCCAAACCAAAACGGTAGACCTCTAGTGTGGAGGGCGGCAAAAATAAAAGCATCAGTCCTGCAATTTTCCATTCTGGTGGCAGTAATGGTTACGATGGTTCTACTTTCATTTATTACCCTTAATCAAACCTTCTCTTTTTTTCAATTTAAATCGGAAAGTTTACTAGACGAACTAAGAAGCAATGAAGACGTATTTTTTTCACCCACAGATGAAAATATTACAACTTTATCTAATAACGTTGACCGTGGTTTTAGAGGTGGTTTTCAACTGATAAAAGTATCATCAGATATTGGCAGTGGAGAAATAAATAAAATAGGACTTATTGGTACTTCTTTACACAGTGAAGAAACAGCACTGTATCTTAGGGACGATAAAAAACCGCTAGTTATGGTGGGAAAAGCAACGATTCAAGGGAAATCCTATATTCCAGCTTCTGGAGTGAAGGCAGGGGTAATTTCAGGCACTTACTTCAGCGGTGAACAGTTAATAAATGGAATTACTTTATTAAGCGGTTCAAAGCTTCCAGATCTTGATCCCAGTTTCAATTCATATCTGAAGAAAATTCAAGAAGGCATGACCCAAGAGAATCTGGACATAGTTTCTAACATATCAAATTTGAAAAACTCATTTCAGAATCCCGAAAAAATCGTTTTAAGCGAATCGCCAATAACTGTGTTTGAACAAGCCTATGGAAATATTCGAATACAAAGTAGTAGAGAGATTATAATATCTAAACAGGCTGATTTAATGGATGTACTTATTGTTTCTCCGAAAGTAAAAATTGAAAAAGGATTCAAAGGACGAATACATGTAATTGCTAGAGATAGTATAATAATTGAAGAGAATGTTGAACTTAGTTATCCATCATCCTTAGTACTTTATTCTAAAAATAATGATGAGGTTTCCAACGCTATAGCTATTGAAGGAAATAGCAAAATTCTGGGAAATGTGATGTATATCCAGGACATTAAACAAGACAAGCCCTCTTCAAACCTTATTATTTCTGAAGATGCTACTATCCTAGGAAGCATCTATTGTCAAGGTTATTTAGACCTTAGAGGAACAGTAGCGGGAAGTGTGTATACAGAATATTTTATGACAGATACTGGTGGAAGTAGGTATATTAATCATATCCTTGATGGAAAAATTCTTCGAAATAGTAAATCTGAATTATTTTGCACCTTACCATTAGACAAAAAGAAGAAAGGAGTTGTTCAATGGATGTACTAAAGAAAGTTCGAGCGGCAACATTATTAGAGACACTTGTTGCTTCTGCAATAATTTTGGTGGTTTTTATTGTAGGAAGCATTTCCATCAATAACATTTTTCTAGGCACACTAAAAAATGACACCTATGACTTTGATAATCGTCTAAGCGAATTAGAATATCTATCCATCCACAGAAAATTGACTTTTCCATATTACGAGGACACTATTAAATGGGATATTAGTATTGAAAATAATGATAGTCACATTTTGATTTCTGCCTTGGACAAGGAAAGCAAAAAAGAAGTGTCAAGAAAACTATCTCATGAATAAGTGGCAACATAAAATAGTGTCCTTTACGCTAACCGAACTGTTGGTTGTAATGGCAATTAGCACAATTGTCGTTTCATTAGCTTTCTCGGTTATTGGCTTGTTACAGAGAAATGTTAGGCAGATACAAACAAACTACAAGACAAAAACTGAAATACAGTTGTTACAACAACAACTGGCTCTGGACTTACAAAATTTCCCTGAAGCCCGTGTTTCTTACACACAAGGTCAACTAACATTTGGCTCTCCCATAGATTCCACTGTTTATCAATTCGAAAAAGAGTATATTCTCAGAAAGCAGGACACTTTTGATTTGACCTTTAAAGAAAAGCTTTATTATTTTTCAGGAGATGTTGTTTCTACAGGAACAATAGATGCTATTAAACTAAGATTTTCTGAAAAAGATAGCAGCAAAACAATCTTCTTATATAAAAGAAATGATGCTTTAATTAAAACCAACTATGGGTATTAAGTTCGAAACGCCTATTACTAAATCTGAAACGAAAGAAACTTCCAATTTCTTTGACTTTCTAAATAAGGATATCAATCTTTTTGGTAATTCATTTTCCAATAAAAAGAAAGAGAATTTTTATGCCAGGTTGGGGATTCTACTTAAATCGGGAATTAGTTTAAACAAAGCTTTGGAACTTATAGCTGAAAGCCAAAAAAAGGAAAAAAATCAAGTGTTAATTCTGGGGCTATCTAAACAAATTGTAGCGGGAGAATCCCTTTATGAAGTTTTAAAAGCAAATAGTAATTTTAGCCCGTATGAATATCAGGCTATCAAAATAGGAGAACAAACAGGGAAACTTTATAACATTTCAAATGACCTGTTTCTATTTTTTAGACAAAAGAACGAGCAAAAAAGACAGGTATACAGCGCGCTCTCTTACCCCTTAATTATTCTGTTTACAGCGCTCATTGTAGTCTACTTTATGATGCAATTCGTAGTGCCCATGTTTGTCGATATTTTTAAGCAAAATAAAGTAGATCTTCCGTGGATTACCCAAATGATTGTTGATCTTTCAAATTTTATAACCTCATACGGAGGTTATTTGTTCCTATTGCTTTTTACGCTACCTTTTATTCTTAGATACCTGAAAAAGCAGGCATGGTATCGCCGAAGGTTAGATAGCTTAAAATTAAAAATTCCCGTTATTGGAAGCTATCTGAAAAAAGTTTATGTGACTCAGTTTGTTCAGGCAATGGCTTTGCTAACCAATGCCAAAGTCCCTATGGTTAATAGTCTCTCTTTGGCTCAAGAGATGATTCCATTTTACCCGCTGCAAAGCTCTTTGAAAGAAATTGGAAGCAACATAATCAAAGGAGAAAAATTAAGCGACAACTTTGCGAATTACTCACTCTTTGATAAGGATATGATTGCCTTATTGAAGGTAGCAGAAGAAACTAATCAAACAGAATTTGTTTTTCAGAAACTCTTTGAACAATATAGTGATGACTTAAAGTATAGTTCTCAGATAATCACTTCTGTATTGAACCCTATATTTATATTGTTAGTTTCCTTAATTGTTGGAGTGATTTTGATTGCTATGTATTTACCTATGTTTAAATTAAGTAGTGTGATTGGGTAGACAGTAGACTTCTTGGCAAATCATTTTCAAAATTTCGAATGACCTAGTATACTTGCCCGACTTCAGGCGGGGTACTACTTATTCTCATCTAATATTGGAAGCCACACTACCACTAAGATGTATTACTTTTTTGAAAGGACTATCATTGACCTTCAGTTTCGATATGTAGTTTTAAACAGCCCATTTATTATCTCAAAATTAATTATTTGTTGAGATATAACCTAATTTGCATTTAGTTTAAAACGAAAAGAGGGCGCTATATAGCACCCTCTAACTTAGACACTTATTTTCCTTATCTACTCTTTTAATAATTTGCCAGTATAAGTATTTATTCCATCAGAGACCTTAATTAAATATAATCCACTACTTAAATCACTTATATCAAATTGTAATTTTTGTTCTTTCATTTCAAGTGTTTTCAATTTCTGCCCTTGAAGATTAAATATCTCTACTCGACATGAATCATCCATATTCATGTCTTTAAAATAAATAATTGCAATGTCTGAAGCTGGATTTGGAAAAATAGAAATATTATTCTTATCTATTACTACAGAATATTCTTTATTTGAACTTTGAGACCCAC
>MAAC01013355.1_pt1 | contig 18604 bp, 10 predicted proteins | sample 1115981 | NCBI WGS metagenome assembly MAAC01 (sample SAMN04961126, study PRJNA320927) | seawater metagenome | isolation source: sample BD02T64 sea water enriched with oil for 64 days | place: USA:Gulf of Mexico | collected 2013-07-27
GCTGAATATAATCAATTTGAGGTTGGAGATAAGACCCTAAATTGGCTCCCTTATGATCATGTGGTTCCAATATTAACGACGCATTTACGGGATGTCATTCTCGGTTTAAGCCAATATCAAGTTCCGACGTCATTCGTTTTATCTGAACCATTAAACTGGCTTCAGTTGATGGAAAAATATGATATACAGCATAGCTGGTCACCAAATTTTGGATTTAAGTTAGTTGTTGATGCTTTAAATGCAATAGATACTGCAGGGGGTGAGTATAAAATATCGTCCCTACAGAATATAAAAACACTGATGAATGCAGGGGAGCAAGTTATCCCCTCCGTCGTTTCTGATTTTATGAGGTTGTTGCAACCTTTGCATCTTAGGGATGGTGCAATACAGTCAGCGTTTGGTATGGCAGAGTCTTGTACATGTATCACCTATGACAATGAGTATGGTTTGACGAATGAAAACAACGGGAGTTTTTCATCTCTTGGCGGTGTTATTCCTGGGGTCGATATCAGAATAGTCGATGAAGATAACGTACTATCCGATGTGGGGAAGATTGGGAGGATGCAAATACGCGGCCCGGTTGTTACTCCGGGTTATCTGAATAACCCAAGTGCTAATGAAGAATCCTTCGTGGGTGATGGTTGGTTTAATTCAGGGGATTTGGGGTACATCTCCCAGGGGGCATTGGTGTTAACGGGGCGAGAGAAAGAAATGATCGTCATTCGTGGTGTCAATTATTACTGTTATGAGATTGAAGAGTCGATAACACGTCACCCCAGCGTTACACCTACATTTGTTGCTGCCTTTTCAGTAATAGGTGATTCTAGTAAAGAGGAGCTTGTTGTTGTTTATGTAGAAAGTGATAATGCTGAAAGCTCTCATCCTGAAAGAGATATCAATACGATTATCAATAGGGAGTTTGGAATTGAGGCTCGCTATATTGTACGTGTAAAGCATGATCAGTTTCATAAAACAACCAGTGGAAAGATACAGCGCGCTCAATTTCGAAAACTGTTTATGGCTGGGGAATATAAACAACAGTGTTTGGATTTTGACAGATTGATGGGGTCGGTGATTGAGGATGATTTACGTATTCCTTACCATATATATGAATCTGGTTTGGAAAAGATAAATATTTCACTGGATGATGGTTTTGTTGATTCTTCGTATTTTACGGCTTTTTCTTTTGACCGTAAACTGGTTGATTATACTAATGGTCACTGTGCAAATCGGGTAGTTATTGAAGTCAATAGCGTGACGGATATTGCTTTGCTATCAAAGTCGATACCGACGAATGGTTCGAAGAGGGCTTCGTCAAATATCCTATTGTTATTTCCGTTTCCAGAGATCACTGACGTTGAGGCGATGCAGCGCTTAGTCATCAGTATTGCAGACACCGTTGTACAGCTAGATCACTTGTTTGATCAGGCAAAACGAAGCCGTATTGATAATGATGTTGTTTTGCATGTGGTTTTGATGAAACCGTCACAGGTTTCTGTTTCTGGAATAATGAGCATGAAGCCGCTAATGGATTCGTTGACTCAAGAGTTAGCTAACAAGGCTATAGAGAAAAAAGCTATAGAGAACGTTAAAGGAACGATTTCTTCATTACGTTTACGAATTGTAAATGAACCCGAAGTTTCAGATAGTCTATTGGAAAAAATCGTAAGATCGCACTCCGTTAAATCCCCCTTGTATTTCGACGCTGATGCGCTGTTTAGACCTGTACTCAAACCTTCGTCTGTATCTATACGGCCCCCGGTCAACGATGGAAACAGCCGATCCTCCATTTTTTGTAAAGTATTTGTTGTTACCGGCGGGTTTGGCGGATTGGGCGTAGAATTGGTGAGATACCTATTAGATAATAAATGCAAAATCATTGTTATTGGTAGAAGGGATATTGGCCAGTGTCGAAAAACGCAGACGTTAGCTAAGAATATTCATATTGATTATGGTGATAGGTCTTTGTCATATCATTCGGTAGAGTCATTAGATAATACCAATATTGAAAATTCCGTATGCTCAGGTTTGCAATACTTGGATGAGAAATCAATAAACGGGATTTTCCATTTAGCGGGTTGCTATCTGCAAAAATCAACATCCTCGATGACAGATGAAGATTGGTCACAGTGTTTTGATGCAAAACATGAAGGAAGCCTGGTATTAGGGCGGTATTTACAGCTTGCATGGCCGAATGCAATGCTTGTTAATTTTAGCTCAATTAATAGTTATTTTGGTGCCTCGGATCTTTCAGGTTATGGCACAGCGAATGCGTTGCAGAATCAATGGTCAGATTATTTTAATAACGCAGAAAATAGTAGTAAAAATAATGGAGGTGTTATTAGAACATTCTGCTTGAATTGGAGTGTTTGGCCAGATATTGGGATGGCACAGGGGTTTAGCTCTCAAGATATAGCATTGGCAAAAAATAAGGGTTTTTTACCAATGTCGACAAAGAAGGACTTACTCTTGCTGGATTCTATACTCGACTCTAAACCTGGCAATTATTGGCTAGGACTAGACCATGAGAAACCAGCAATAGCCCCAGAGATTGATTGGAAACGTGTGCCAAGGCAGTGGCATATTAGTGCCCTTAATGTGGAGCCCCGAGCGTTACAAATGCATCAATATATTGACTTACCTACGATTCCACAGCCACATGTTGATGTGTTGGATACCTCGTTAATCAGTAAGGGCCAGCCGCCAAGAAATAAGACGGATGAAGTTTTGTTTGATATCTGGGTGAGTTTATTGGGGTCTCGGGTTTCACATATTGACCAAACATTCTTTGAGTGCGGAGGGAATTCCGTTGTAGTTACTCAGTTAATGTACAAGGTTACGGTAAATTTTAATGAGACGTTACCTTTATCATCTATTTTCGAATACTCAACTATTCGAAAGTTTAGTGATTTTCTCTCAAGGAAAAATGCGCCTGAAGAGGGAATGGTAGAAGAATCAGCGTTTTCTTCCGCCATTTCCTCGCTGAACTTAGTAGATCAGGTAAGAAAACTTCAGATAAGAAAATCCGGGAAGGATCAGGTTACGTTAATATCCGGAAACATTGTACGACCAAAAAATACAATTATTTATGTTCCTGCATTGATAGGGTTACCTCATAGTTATCAACATTTACTACATACATTTCCTGAATGTAACCAAGTGTTATTGTCTCAGGATGTATTAACACAATCAGAGGTGTCAATAAACCAGTTAGCATCAATGTATATCGAATTATTGAGAAATACAGATGTTGATCTGACTCGTTGTACATTTGTTGGGTGGTCATTTGGTGGATGTGTTGCATTTGAGATGATGCGTCAATTGGAGGCCTCAAGCGGGTTACTGGATCAGCGTAAGTTGATAATAATTGACAGTGGGATTCAAGATGCGATCCCCCTATTTTTGGGGGACGATACGGTAGCATTTCCTTTGTTTTCTAAGGATCTTGGGCAGAACCTAGTGGCGATGGAAGGCCACTCTAATACCGCATCAGCCAGTTCAGTGGCTTCAAAAATTGATGTGTTACAAGCGTTTCTTTTAGGAAAAAACGCAGATATTGGTACTGATGTGTTAGATGTTTGGTTTAACACCTATAAGAATAATATGCGGCTGTTAAGGGAGTATAAGCCTGGTCTGCAACGAATTGATGCTGATGTGGTTTATATCAAAGCGAATGGCAATGCTCTTGCTACTTCCGATATGGGGTGGGGGGAGCAGTTTTTAAACTTTAACGTCATCGAGCGTGAATCCGATCATCAACAGGTGGTCTACGATAGCGTGCTAGTTGAATTGATTAAGGCATCTTTACAGGGTGGAGATTATGAATTTTGAGCCAGTTAAAAAAATAATAATATCGGTCTTTTTTGTTTTTGTGTTGATCTGTGTTTTATTATTGCCAAATATTGTATTGGCTAGCGGTATCTCCGTTGCAAATACCTGCAGTCCTGTTGCTGAAGTCTCTTGTGGCCTCCCGTTCCCATCTGATTTATTTATGAATACTAGTGGTAAATTGAATTATAGTGATAATATTTTTGATAGAGAGGTTGGGGGGCAACTAAGGGATAGTGAATTCTCTGTTAAGTCTCAATTTCCTGTAGGGTTTCGTCCAAGTCAGGTTTTTAATGAGAGTGAGGGTTTTTCAGCGTTAGGCCCTGTTTTGTTTGAACTGTCTGAATGGCCGCAAGAAGAAATTTCAAGATCAGGTGAAGGGCAATTGCTGGTTTTTGACCGCGATAACGGAGAAGTCGTCCCAATGATTGTGACATTAAGTAGTGTCGCGAATCCAGAGAGAGAATTTCGACAAAAATCGCCCGTTATCATTGCGTGGCCTCGTTCACGGTTTGAATTTTCTGGGCGTTATGTCGCGATTTTGTTACGGGATCAATTACACACAAGAAGCAGCGGAGGGGAGGAAGTATTTAATCCAAGTGTAGGAATGAAAAAGATTCTAGATGGAGACGGATCATTTTTTGTTAAAAATGCCTACGCGCCAATTTTAACCACTATTGATGAAGCTGGGATCGATAGAGATAATATTATTTCTGTAACGTACTTTTCGGTACGCCCTGAGTCAGAAGTGACGACCCCAGTTCCTTTAATGATTCAGCGAGCGTTAGGCCAGTCTGGTTTTGTACAAAACTTGCATCAACGATCTTCTCTTGATACGTCTGAAGACGCTTTGATGACATTGGCGGGCGATCTGTCATTGATTAATTTTCGCCGTGTAGACGGTGGTATTTATCCTCCTTATAGTCCACAGCCTGACAGTGCTTTAGATCATACGGATTTTATCCTTACTTTGCCAAAGGTACCAGAAGGCGAGGATGTCCCATTAATGTTATGGGGGCACGGTTTAGCGAATTTCAAAGATTATAAGCACTCAGGGTACCGAAGAGCTGGCAGATTAGGGATCGCTACACTAGCAATAGATCATCCTAATCACGGTAAGCGTATTACCGTTGATCCTAGAAAATCACCATCAATAGCGCTTGCGGTTCGATCTCCGTTAAATATGATGCATTTGTTGGGAATGTTTGTGCAAACAGTCATTGATCATGCGGTTGTTGCCCGAATGGCTCATGACCTTTTACCTGAAAAACTGGCTGAATTAAAATTACAAAAGCCCGATATACCCAGTATCGATATTACTAAGATGTATTATCAAGGGTTGTCTCTAGGTGGAATGGTGGGTTCAACCATAGGCGTTACTGCACCTTATATCGAAGGTGCTTATGTTGTGAACGGCGCTAGTAGCCTTATGCAGCTATTTTCTGAGTCTGCAATGTGGGATGGAAATACCAGTATGGTTATTCCCGCGAATGCGACGGGGGCAGAAGCTACGCTGGTGTTAGCGATGATGCAACATTACATTGATATTGCAGATGGTTCTAACTTTGCGCACTGGTATCAAGAGCCTCCTGTTGGCAATTTCACCAAAAAGCTAGGTATGCTTTATGCCTTAGGTGACGGTAGCGTGGTAAATGATACGAGTTTGGCATTAGCTGAAATTGCAGATCTTCCCTTATTGAAAACGGTAATTGAGCCGGTATTGCAACTTCGAGATGGTGAGGCAGGTAGGGAAGGTTATGAAAATGGCAACGGTATTGCTCAAACAGGCTATGGACTTGATTTAGCGGAAAATGCAGTTGATGAACTTAAGGCATTTGACCCCAATAGAGTGACTAACTTAGAAGGCTTAAGTGTTTTTGGTAATCTTTCCGGTTTGGATTTTGGCGATAGTATTCTCGCGGATTCTCTGGAATCTCTACTTGCAACGACAGGAAGTGAGAGTGAAGTAGAATCATTTGAAGAATTGGTTGATATTGTTTATGACGGAGATCTGGAGTCATTCCTAACGCATTTTAATCGTAGCTCTGTTGAGGCTGTAGGTTATAACATCGATTGGGTTTGTGATGTCGTTAATCTTGCTCCTGAGAGTTGCGCTTATGCAAAAGTTAAAGCTGAGGAAGACGCGGAAAACGCAGATTTAGCTGATGATGAAGTTGATCAGACAGATATAGATGATCTATTAAGTGCTGGTGTACTAGGGACCATTGAAGTAACAGTAGTTGATGGCACTGGCGGATCTACCAATCCTGTGGGTATTGCGTTGCTTTCTACATTTTTATTGTGGCGTAAACGTTTCTTTGAGAATCTTATTGCGCGTGCGAAAAGTGCGCTGATGTTACCTTTTGTACGTACCACCATTTCCGCAGTTCTATCGGCTACTACCTGGTTTTTATGGGCGTTATGGGTTAATTGGGGGCAGGGTGATAGCGCGTGGAGTAGTGGTTTAGCACAAGGGGTTAGTAGTTTTTGTACCACCTTCCTTTAGCATGTGCGCTAAATGTCGTTATTGTAAGCAGTTGTTCTCTGCTTTTTATGGTACTTATGCACGAGGTAGCAGACACGCCGCGCGTCTTTATTACCGTCTTTCCGATATTTAATGTTGTCGTTGCTTTTTGCACCGCATATATATGGGGCCTAAGACGCCTAAATACGAAAATAGTAGCTGTTGAATAGTGTCGTTGGGATGAATCGCAGTATGGTATACAGCCCAAGACGTAGCCACGTTATCTTTAAAGTGCATTTTTTTCTTTTGTTGCTCACTTTTGTTCAGAGTACTTCAGTATTTGCATCTGACAGTGGCGAATGGGCCGTGGATTGGACGGTGGAATCAATTATTCAATATCGCTATTTTACAGATACTAACGACGGGGATATTAGTAGGGATACTTCAAGTATAGAAAACCAAACATTTGTTGAGCAACAATACTCTGATCAACAACAGTTCCCGATATTTAATCAACGCCTGGGTTTCTCAACGTCGGATGCATCTGGAGACCATTTAGTAACGGGTGAGATTTTTTTCCATTATGATCATTATGATGAGAATAACCGTTATATGGATGTTCGAGAGTTGGACTGGTTATATAGCTTTGATGACTATCAGGTTCGGGTCGGAGTAGGGCAGGTTAGCTGGGGAGCTAATGAGATATTTCGAACGGTTGATACGATTAACCAAATAGACACTCAAGCCTGGCCATCTCGTACCAAATTAGGGCAGCCGCTGATATCTTTTGCCGGTTATCTCAATGATAATCTGTTGGAAGCGTATATTCTTCTGGATCACCGGCAAAGGCGTTATTCCGGTGTAAACGGACGGTTAAGGTATCCTATTCTAATAGATGAAGACCCAATCTATGAGCGAGGAGCAACCGGAAAAGTAGATTTTGCGCTACGGTGGCAGTTTTCTCTATGGGGAGTAGATGTTGCTTTATCACATTTTTATGGAGTGAGTAGGGATCCCTATTTCACGTTCAACTTCGATTTTGATCATCCTCGGTTAGTCCCTGTGTACCAGAAAATAAACCAGCCTTCGATAGAGCTGACTCGAGATTTTGATGGGCTACTGACAAAATTTGAAGCAAAGTACGAGATGGGCGGTTTACAGCACTATTTTTCTTATGCTGGTGGAATCGAAGTTTCATTCCCAGAGGTGGTAGGCAGTGATATCGATACAACAGTAATTTTAGAGGCTATCTATGATAGTCGTGATGAAGCCAATAATAATATTTTTAACCGAGATGTCGCGTTAGCATTCCGATTACAATTTAACGATAGCTATGAGTCAAGCTTACTCGTGGCCGGTGTTCAAGATTACGAATATAGCGAACGGTTGTTGTTAATGCATTGGCGTAGTAATCCGGGGGAACACTGGCGAATCGATGCGATTCTTAATATCTTCCAGTCTTCAGAGAAAGCTCTTGATAGAACCGCATTTGATAAGGCGTGGGATGACGCATTTGATAATATATCCTCAGGAAACATTCCGCTTCCAATTTCATTGGTGAATAACATTTATGCATCAATATCTGAGGTAACCCTCAGTCGTCGTGATTTTGAAAATTTAATAACCTTTATGAATTCACTGCAACAACCGGGTGGGTATAAATCTTCCTATGCTGATACGGTTCCAGATGTTCTGTTTGAATTGATGAGAGTTACCGATGGAAGCCAGAAAGTTAATCTTATTGATGAAGAAGACTATTTTGCTATTAGCGTTTCATATCTTTTTTAGGAGTTTGTAATGAAAGTCAAATCTAGGTATTGGGTTTTAACCGTAAGTATTGCATTTTTATTGAGTGTTAATGTTGAGGCTGTAGAAGTGAAAAGTGGTGTTGATATCATTCGACGCGCTGAATTGAATGCTACGGGGTTTAAAGACATGGTTAACCGAGTGACAATGACACTTGTAAATGCTGAAGGGGGTGTCTCGGAACGAGAGATGCTTATTAAAGTTATTGCTCTTGATGAAGGGGAATCGAAAACGCTGACGGTATTTACTAAACCCGCTAGAGAAAAAGGCTTTGCGTTATTAACGCATTCACATCGTTCAACTGCAGATGACCAGTGGTTATATTTGCCTGCGTCAAAACGAGTCAAAAAGGTTGCCAGTACCAGTGTCGGTTCATCTTTTCGAGGTAGTGAATTTACCTATGAAGATATTGCCAGTCAACATCGAGATCATTACAGGTTTGATTTTATCAACACTGAAACCTGCGGTGACAGGACGTGTTATGTTATTGACCGATTCCCAGAGTTTGGTGAATCTAGCTATACGAAGACGCGTTTATATATCGATACAGAGGACTATCTGGTTCAAAAAGGCGAGTTTTTTGATGACAAAAAAACTCTGTTCAAAACAATGCTTGCTAATGGTTATACCAAGCATAAAAATGGCATTTGGAAGCCTGAACGTATTGTTATGGAAAATCACAACACCCATGAAAAGACCGAAATTCGGTCCTTAGAACTTCAATTTGATGTGGGGTTGTCAGAAAGAGAGTTTAGTAAATTAAGCCTTAGAAAGATTCGATAATGTTTGTAGGGACATGTTTAACTGTGGGGTATTAAATTCAGTTATATCTTACGCCTTTTGATATCACGTATAAGGAACCTTGCAGGGTGTAACGCTTCAAGTACTTGGTTATCTGTTGCTTTTACATCTCCCATAATGATATTTGTTAATATCTCTGCACAGTAGGGGGCAGATGTTATGCCTCGTGACCCATGTGCCAAACTTACGTATAACCCTTGGTGGTATGTTCCAATGGGCATCGGGTCGCGTAACAACCCTTTTCGTAATGGCGCGTAATCATGCAGGAATGTATCAATACAGGGTGCTGGTCCTAGTATGGGGAGGTAATCGGGTGTTTGACAACGAAACCCTACTCGGCCCTTTAAGTTAGCGTTACTTTTCTGTTGGTCTGCATTGATGGCATCTGCAAAAGACTTCAGGCCAGTAGCTAGATTAGTTAGGTTGATAACCTGATCTTTCTGCTCGAGCGTGTTGTGTTTTTCTTTGGGATGAAATGTAGCTCCAACACAATGAAATCCGTCTCTCGCAGGTGCGGTATAACCTTCGTAATTTAATGCGTATTTTAAGTGTTGTGATTTTTCGGTTGCTGGTACAAAACTTACTTGACCTCGAACACTTCGCAAAGGTAAATGTTCTGTTTGTTTTATTGTTGATGCGCCAAAACTATTCGCTAAGACTACGATGTCGGATGTTAATTGTGTGTTATTTCCATCCTTTTGAGTGGTTAATTGCCAATAAGCTTGCTTCAAGTGGTGTTTGTTTGAAGAAGCCTGATCGTCTATTTGGACAAGCTCTTTTAGCTGTGTGTTACATTCTACTGTGATATTTGGGTGATCAAGCAGGGAGTTGACTGCATCGGCAGGGCGTAACCATCCTCCTTGTTTGAGTAATAGCGCAGGGGTATCACAGGGAAAATCTATTAGCGTAGTTGTTTCTTCTGCTGATAATGGAATAGCGATATCCTGAGGCCAGCGACCACTGTTCACTAAGGCAACTTGTTCTTTCCTTTCTTTTTCACAATACGCGAGACGAATGACCCCGTTTAAATCCCAGTCTTTGCCCTTAATAAAAGGGCTGTTGCTTAGTAACTCAAGCAGTAGGGGGGTTGAATACAAATAGGCAAGCTGGTAAAAACGATTTTGGGGATTATCATACTGACTTAATTTAGTAAATGTCACACCGGTTGGATTACCTGAACCCTCTTGTGCTGTGTTTTTATGTTTCTCTATTATATGAACTAACCAACCACGGTTTGCCAAGTTGCGAGCAATACTTGCCCCTGCAATGCCGCCGCCAATAACTGCGGCCGTTCCTGGGGTGTTATAACACGTTGGTTCTGAGAACCATGGCTTTTGGTTGTGCAATAAATGGCTGGGATGTTCCGTTTCTTTTGCAAATTTGCCGTAACATATCTCGCATTTTGGGTCTACGTTGGGATGTTTGTCGACCTTAAAGCCCACTTTTGTTAATCCATTTATTACGATTCCTGACGCGGAAAATGTTGAAAATGTGGTGCCAATGTCACTCAATCGAGCGACTTCAGTAAATAGTGAAGAGGACCACATGTCAGGGTTACGGCTGGGAGCAAACCCATCAAGGAACCAGGCGTCTACGCGTCCTTGAACTTGTTGATAGGCTTCAGTAGCATCAGAAAATATTAAGGTAAGGCGGATTTTACCTTCGGCTAATTCGATTGTGTGAAAACCGGGAACTAGGGGTGGGTATTTACTCAGTAATTCATCGCAAAAAGACTTCAAAATAGGCCATTTTGTGTATGCTTTTTTGAGATCACTTTGTTGTAGGGGGGATTTATCAACGGATACAAAGTGTAGGCGGCTGTGATTGAAGTTCTGCTGATGCCAAAGCTGCCAAGCGCAAAGAAAGTTTAATCCAGCTCCAAACCCTGTTTCCGCGATAGTGAACACACTGCCTGGGGTGTCTTGCCAACTCGACCAGCGTTGTTGAAGTTCATTATGTTGTAGAAACACATAGTCGGTTTCTTCCATTCCGTTCTCAGATGAAAAGTAATAATCGTCAAATGTTTCTGAGTAAGGGGTACCATCCTTCCAATTAATCGTGGCAGGGGTGATGTTGGTGACATCTTTCAATGGTTTGATCCTAAAGATAAAAACTGACAATGGTGGATCTGCTTTATCTAGCCACGATAAAGAAGGCTTTTATATACTCACAATGGGTTCTAGATTAAGATTCTCTATGAATAACAATATTATATGATAGCGCTAACTTATCTTAAGGCGACGTAGTGTTTACATCCATTATCCAACAAATTACTTCTGTTTTTTCTCCAACATGGCCTATTGTCGCACCGGTGTTTCTGTGTGTTTTTGCGGGTTTTGTTTGGAAAAAATTGAATCGTCCCTATGATACAGCCTTTGTTAGTCAGCTGGTGATGAATATCGGTGCACCTGCGTTGATTATTTCAAGTTTATCCATAACACCAATTTCACCTTCTCAGCTAATAGATATGCTAGCGATATGTGCAACGCTTATCGTAGGGCTGCTTATAAGCTCTGCAATTGTGTTGAATATATTAGGCTATTCTGTCAGAGACTTTATTGTTTGCCTAACGTTTCCTAATGTGGGGAATATGGGGTTGCCTCTTTGTTTATTTGCTTTTGGGGAAAAGGGGCTTTCATTTGCGTTAGCATTATTTATGATTTTCTCTTTGTTGCACTTTTCATTAGGCGTGGCAATTCTGTCTGGGCGCTCTGCGTTTAAGCAAACATTCACGAACCCTATTATTTATTCGGTTATTGCCGCAGGGGTTATGGTTTTTGGAGACTTACATCTGCCTTATTGGGCAAGTAAGTCTGTTAAATTATTGGGTGATTTCACCATTCCGGTGATGTTATTAACCTTAGGTGTTTCGTTAGCAACATTAAAAGTTGAGTCTGTTCGTAAAAGTATTCTATTAGCAGTGTTGAGATTATGTCTGGGATTGGTTGTGGGGTGGGGGGTCTGCGAGGCGTTCGACTTAGAAGGGGTAATGAGAGGGGTAGTCATACTTCAAGCAACAATGCCTGTGGCGGTGTTTAATTACATGTTTGCAATGCAGTATAACCGTCAACCTCAAGTGGTTGCTGGGATGGTGGTGGTATCAACGTTATTATCATTCTTAACGTTGCCGTGGTTATTACATTGGTTGGTTGTTATTTGATCGCTGTTCTTTGTAGGTTAGGGTTACTTGTTTCACATTTCTTTGCTCAATGGTGGGATTACGCCTGAATAAAACGTCAAGGTACGATTCGAAATTTTATGACATATCAGGATGGTTTCTATATTTGTGATGTGTCTCTCGCTATCTTTTCTATAAAGCGCTCGTTACAGTGTTGGAATCTGGTTACAGTGTTTTGTTCATATACAGCGATATATGTAGTAAAAGGTGAACGTTCTGGTTGTTAAGTGATCGGGCTGGGTGCCCTTTGGTTATTGGTTAACCCACTAGCTTACATCTTGCTACACATCCTTACAGAAAACGGCTACAAAAAGTTACCGAGTAATTTGACAATAGACCTCTGGTGAAAGGGTCTACAGCATACAACCTTTTGGCTTTAGCGTTAAACGGAGTGAGGGCCGTTTAATTTTGTTCTAAGGCATCATAATAATAATTATATAAAGCTGTGCTTTTTAGGTGAGGTAAAATGAAAACAATAATTGCAGATCATCATGGATTATATCGTGAAGGGCTTAAATCTCTACTTGTAAAAATCAATACATCGGTGCAAACCCAAGAAGTAGATTCTGTTAAACAATTGGATGAGTGCTTATGTTCTCAAGGCGACGTTCGGTTGGTTTTTGTTGATTTACAGATTATCGAAGGTTCGGGGTTGGATTATTTAAAGCGCTTTAAAATGCGTTGGCCCAATGTAGATATTGCTCTACTTTCAAACGAAAACGACGTATTTACTGCTCGAGAAGCTATTTCTCTTGGCGCATCAGGTTGTTTGCTTAAGACAGAAAGTTTTTTCGTATTGGAGCAGGGCATTAAGCTTATCATGGCCGGGGGCGTTTATGTTTCTGAGCGTTTTATCTCTGAGCCAACCAAAGAAAAAGCCAAAGCAATACTGGATACGTTAACGCCTCGTCAAAAACAGGTGTTAGAATTACTGTCTGGTGGCTTGTCAAATAAAGAAATTGGTGGATTGTTAGCATTAGCAGAAGGTACGGTTAAGGCACATGTTGCCGCGTTGTTACGTAGCATTGGCGTGAAGAACCGTACTCAGGCAGCAAATTGGGCACGTGATAGCCGGATGATCTAGTCCTTTACTGAGCTACTTGTCGTAAAATGATAGTGTGGGGGCAGTCTATTACTAGTTTACGGACCATCTTATTGTTGCTAACGGTTGTTTTTTCTTCGACGTGTATGGCCGTTAGCACCGCTGAACATCGTTTGGCCGCCGGGCAAACCCGGGTTGATATTGGTAAAACCTATCATTTTTGGAGAGACCCAACAGGTCAGCAGACAATTAATGAAATCATTCGTCGCCAATACGACCCTCGTTGGACGTTAGCGGCAAGCTCTCCTCCCAATTTCCAATATACCAATGACACAGTATGGCTACGTTTTGAACTGATATCGGCACAGAGCCATGACAGTGATTATTTTCTTGAGTTAAGTTCTCCTTTCCTTGATGACATCGAGGTACACCATGTAAAGCGGAATCATTTTGGTGACCTTTATATCGCCTCATCCATGCGAGCAGGGGATGACCGTACACTGACCTCGTCGTCAAACTATCGACTTCCCATTTTTCCTATTCAAGTGCAAGCGGGTGTGTCGGAGTTAGTTTACGTAAAGGTGCGTTCTAGTAGTGCTATTAGTTTCTCCGTTGCTCTTTGGCAGCGTGATGCATATATATCATCAGAACAAACGGTACAGGCTTTTTATGGCTTCTTTTTTGGTCTAATGGTAGTGATGGCTTGTTATAATTTGGTGGCATGGTTGTTTATTAAAGAACCAATGTATCTTTGCTATGTGTTTTATGCGCTGTCAATTGTATTTTTTCAAGCTTCTATAAGCGGGTTTGGGGCGTTGTATCTGTGGGGTAATGTTGATTGGTTGCTTGATAAAGGGCTGGTTATTTCCATAAGCTTGAGCTTTCTCTTTGGTGCATTGTTTGTTTGGCATTTGCTATTACTCAAAATCCAACACGTGATTTATCAAAAGGCCGTGATTACTACGATGTGGACATATTCGGGGATTTTATTGGCATCACTTGTTTTGCCTGAATCTATTCTCGCACCGGTTGCTCAAGTCGTTGGGATTACTGCTTGTTTAGCATTATTACTGACGGGCAGTTTGCTTTCTTGGCAGGGTCATGAGATGGCTCGATATTTTGTTATCGCTTGGGGTTTATTGTTAATAGGTACTGTTGTCTATACGTTGGTGGTAAGAGGTGTCTTGCCGAGAACGCCATTAACGGAATATATGCAGCCGGTTGGTATGACTCTTGAGGTAATGTTACTGGCCGTTGCAATGGCGTTGCGAGTGAATCAAGAGCGTGATGCACGTAAACACGCGGCAAGAACAGCGCTGGATTTGGCACAGAAAGTGAACGCGATGAATGCTGAAAAGCTCATATTATTCAGTGAGGATAACCAGGTTTTGGAGTATCAGGCTGTTGAGCAAGAAGAGCAATTGACAGTGATGCGTCAGGAATTGGATGTTATGAAGGAGCGATTGGATGGAATAGTTCCGGTTGATTTGGTAGAAACGGTAGAAGGACAGCCAAATACCGCTAAACTTATAGAAGATGCGAGCTCCGAAAGCGATAAAATAATCAGTATTGAACGGAGGCGTAAAGACTCACTCGATAGTTAAGGATTTGAAATGGATGACGTGCATAGTGCTTTACGAGAGGATGTGCGGTTATTGGGTGATTTGTTGGGAGAAACCCTTAGAGATCAGGAAGGGCCCTGGTTATTGGAGCTGGTCGAAGAAATTCGTTCGTTGGCAAAAAATGCAAGGTCTGGCCACCAAGATAAAGCGGATGAGCTAGTTCAAAAGCTTGCAGCACTAAAAGATAGTCAGTGGGTTCCTGTAGCGCGTGCCTTTAGTCATTTTTTAAATTTAGCGAATATTGCTGAGCAGTACCATCGTGTACGTCGACGAAGAGATCATGGCCAGGATTCTAAGGGTGATGTGAAAGCGAAAGAAGCAACGTTAAACGATGTCATTCCCCGGTTATTAAAACAAGGAGTTACCCCGGAGGATATATCTACCACACTAGCGAATATGTCGGTAGACCTTGTATTAACCGCTCACCCCACCGAAGTAACACGGCGTACGTTAATTCGTAAATACGATGAGATGAGTGATTGTCTTCATCGGCTTGATACAGTGATGTTGACATCTATTGAGAGAGACACAGTGCTGGGGGAGTTGCGTCGAAAAATAGTGTCTGCATGGCATACCGATGAAATTAGAACCGATAAGCCGACACCTATAGATGAAGCGCGGTGGGGTTTTGTTAGTATTGAACAGTATTTATGGCATGCGGTTCCGAAACATCTTCGTGAAATGGACGGAGTATTAACCAGGCATGGCATACCAACATTGCCATTGAGTTCGATACCGGTTCACTTTTCGTCATGGATGGGGGGAGATAGAGATGGCAATCCAAATGTAACCTCCCGGGTAACTGAAGAGGTGTTGCTGTTGGCGCGCTGGATGGCTGCTGACTTATTACGTAATGATTTAGCGACGTTACACAGTGAGTTGTCAATGCAAGATTGCAGTGACGACCTTTTGGATGAAGTGACGCGATTACAGGAGTCGGGAGGGACGCGGGAGCCTTATCGCGTCATCTTAAAACAACTACGCCAGCGTGTTGATGACACGTTGATGTGGGCTGAGTCAGAATTGGCGGGTCATTTTTATGATGGTCCAATGCCAGTATTACATGCCAGTGAATTGTTACGTCCTTTAATGTTGTGCTTTGACTCGTTGAATTCTTGTGGAATGATGGCCATTGCCCAAGGTGAATTATTGGATACGATTCGTCGGTTACATTGTTTTGGTGTGACATTGCTGAAGTTAGATGTTCGGCAAGAAAGTGCGCGTCACGCTGATGTCATTCATTGTGTAACGCAGCATTTGGGGCTTGGGGATTATGATGACTGGAGTGAAGAGGATAAGCAGAGCTTTTTGATTGATGAGTTACAAAGTAATCGCCCACTGATTCCCGATGACTTACCTGCATCAGATGACATAAAAGAAGTGCTTAGTACGTTTGCTGCCATAGCTCGTCAGTCCAGTGATGCTTTGGGTGCCTATGTAATCTCAATGGCAACGCATCCTTCGGATGTGCTTGCGGTTATCCTTTTGCAAAAAGAAGCCGGTGTTAAATCCTATATGCGGGTTGTACCTCTGTTTGAGACACTGTCGGACTTGTTGGGGGCGAATGACACGTTAAGCGCATTGCTTGCAATCCCATGGTATAGAGAGCACATCCAAGGCAAGCAAGAAATCATGATTGGTTATTCTGATTCTGCTAAAGATGCAGGCTTTATGGCGGCATCTTGGGCGCAATACCAAACGCAGGAAAAATTAGTAGCCACAGCAAAAGCACATGATGTGCACTTAACGTTGTTCCATGGTCGGGGAGGTTCGGCAAGTCGTGGTGGCGCACCTTCTTACGAGGCTATCCTCTCGCAGCCGGCGGGATCAGTGAATGGGTCCTTGCGAGTGACAGAGCAGGGTGAGGTGATCAGGTCAAAATTTAGCCCTGAAGGTGTGGCGATTCGGACATTGGAGCTTTATGTATCCGCTACGTTAGAAGCCACTTTGTTGCCACCAAAGGAGCCAAAGCAAGAGTGGCGAGAGCAAATGGATGTGATGGCGCAAACGGCGTTGAATACCTACAGACAGGTCATTCGGCATGACGATCGATTTATTCCCTATTTTCGCTCAGCAACTCCGGAGCAAGAATTACAACGATTGGCATTAGGTAGTCGGCCCGCAAAACGTAAAGCATCGGGAGGGGTAGAGTCTCTGAGGGCTATTCCGTGGGTGTTTGCTTGGACCCAAATGAGATTGATGTTGCCAGCATGGCTAGGTACAGGTGCAGCTTTAAATGAGGCTTTACAGCAAGGAAAGTCGGAAGAGTTACGTGAAATGCTGCAACAATGGCCATATTTTAATATGTTCTTTAGTATGTTGGAAATGGTTTTGGCGAAAGGAGATTTGGCTATAGCCTCCTATTATGAGCAACGTTTAGCGACTGCAGAGAATAAAACATTGGGAGAAGAGTTAAGGGCACGATTTGTTGATGCTGTGGATATAACAAAAACAGTGCTGGATCGCTCGATGTTGTTGCAGAGTAACCCGGTAATTCGTCACTCTATAAAGGTAAGGAACCCCTATCTTGATCCATTGCACGTATTGCAAGTGGAATTGATGAAAAGAGCGAGGGAGCTAGAGGGTAAAGGAGAGCAAATTCCTCCTGATTTATCAAAAGCTTTGATGGTAACCATGACCGGTATTGCTGCGGGGATGCGTAATACCGGTTAATTGTTGGGTTTGGTGTGATTTCTTTGCTCTAATAGGGGTTTCTAAGTCCGAGTTAGGGCTTGTGTTGTTATTTGTCTTTTCTCCTGGTTTAATGCCTGCCTATAACCTAGGCAGGAAACCAACCGAGATGTTGCTTGTCTATAAGCAGAATAAAACGATTTATGGAGTTTAAAAAGAATGGGAATGTCTCGCTGGTGGATGTTGGGTGCTGTTTTACCGTTGGTTACAGGGTGTGGTGGGAGTAGTTCGTCGGATGATGATCGGCTTAGGTTTGGTGTAACTTACGGGTTTAACCTTAATGCGAGCTCGCCGGCGACAGTAGAAAACGATTTGCTAGTATTTTCAAGGGTGGATGTTACGTGTACTCACGCCCAGACAGTTGATGATGTAACGCAGGTATTGAGTCTGGATCTTGGTCTTGATGCTGTCCAGGTAGTATTCGGTATGACTTGGATAAATAACGATTTTGATAGTCAGAATATCACCTTGACAGGTGATGGTTTTAAAGTTGTTATTTATAAAGTAAACGACTCTGACGGTGTTCGCACTGAGGTATGGGATAGTGACTTTAGTTATATCAATGTTAACGCTGCTAATGGAAACGATTCAAGTGCCCGGTATTTTGAATCTTTGGCTCATTCGGGCCCTATTTTGAATGCTGAGGACCAGGCGACCATATATGATTGCGATGATGACTGGCAGAAAGTCACGGTGAGTGAAGATAGTGATCTGTTAGCTGATCCTTTTCAATTTAGGCATTCTGGTGGCGATGTGATCGGTATGCATAGTGGTGTGGTCGTGGGTGATGATGAAAGCTATGAGGTTATTATTCCCCAGTCTTTCGAGTTCCCTACAGATGTTACTGATGGATTCAGAATCGGTGCCGGAACCTACGTTTGGAGTGGGCTTGATAAAAATGGTGATCAAGTTTCAAATGACGCTACTTATGAAGCTGAATTGGAGGCAAGAATATGTGTGACAGGAACAGAGTGTGAAATACAGAAAAGTGCACTCCAGTTTAGGGTGGCTGATAAAGCAGCTTTATAGAGCCGATAAAGTATGAGAAACCCATTGACGGCGCCTCTTTAATCTCTATAATGCGCCCTTCTTCGAGAGCAAAGCATCAGGCTTTAAGCCAGAAAGTGAGTTCTCGAAGATGCTTTATAAAGGTTTGAAATATAACCGAAATA
>MAAC01017595.1_pt1 | contig 18593 bp, 18 predicted proteins | sample 1115981 | NCBI WGS metagenome assembly MAAC01 (sample SAMN04961126, study PRJNA320927) | seawater metagenome | isolation source: sample BD02T64 sea water enriched with oil for 64 days | place: USA:Gulf of Mexico | collected 2013-07-27
TCATATAAAGATGAAATTTTAACTGCAAAAGGCGATTTAAGAGCAATCTATAAGGAATCTGTTGACATGATTAGAGGACCTTATTTAAATACAGAATATTTGGCTTTTTTCATGGAATCCAAGCTTACTGAAATACAATCACTGCTCTTAAGGAAAGCAGTGAATTATGGCTTCGATCGCCAAAAAATGATGACTTACTTACGCAATGGCATTGGAATTCCCGCCAATGGGGGTTTTATTCCTAAAGGATTACCGGGTTACAATAATCGTATCGGCTTTGAATATCTCCCTGAAAAATCTAGAGCATTGATCGCACAATTTAAAGAGGAAACTGGGATTGAAAATCCTGAGATCACAATTACTACCACTGGTAATTATTTAAGTTTTTGTGAATTTATTCAGCGTGAATTACAAAAAAACGGACTGCAGGTTAATGTTGATGTGGTACCCGCCTCTACTCTAAAAGAAGCAAAAGCTAATGGAAAACTGGATATGTTTAGAGCCAGTTGGGTTGCCGACTACCCCGATGCCGAAAATTATTTATCGTTGTATTACAGTAAAAATTTTGCACCTCGTGGTCCAAACTATACGCATTATAATAACACACTATTTGATTTGTGGTATGAAAAGGCTTTTACCGAAACCAATACTAAACAAAGGGAACTACTTTATACAAAAATGGATTCATTAGTTATGCAGGACGCTCCTGTTGTGCCCTTATTTTATGATGAAGTGGTTCGGTTTACAAGAAAAAATGTAAAAGGATTAGGCATTAACCCTATTAACTTATTAGATTTGAAACGTGTAAATAAGAATTAATTGCTTTCAGTTTCGTCCACCGGCCTACCTATATCTTGAATTTCATCTTTTACTTTAATCGTTTCCTTTTTCCACTTCTTTTTAAGTAAAACATAAACTACATAAGCCAAAATAATACCAAAAGGCAAAACTAACAAACCGAGAGCAGTCGTATTACCCCAATTCAAACTCCAATCAAATAGTACAGCTAAAAATCCTATTATAAAACCACCCGCAAAAGTGCCCATATAATATATTACAATACCCAATACACCATATAACCATCGATGTTTATAATAATCCTGAGCGAGTTCATAATAATATTTACCAATAAAGAAAAGCAATAATAATCCCAGCATGATAATTTTGTTTTAGTTTAGCTTCTTCTATACATTTTAGTAGATTCAAAAACATGTTCCAAAATATTGGCATCATCTTGAGTAAAATCAATTTCACGCCTCTCCATTACTACTTTTGCAACTTCAAAAGCTTTTTTGGTCAGGTAAGTACTAAATCCACTTTTTCCACCCCAACTAAAACTAGGGATAAAATTTCTTGGAAAACCACTTCCAAAAATATTGGCACTTACACCAATTACAGTTCCCGTATTAAACATGGTATTAATCCCACATTTACTGTGATCGCCCATCATTAATCCACAAAACTGCAAACCTGTTCTAGCAAAACTTTCCGTATTATAATCCCAAATTCTTACTTCGGCATAATTATTTTTAAGATTTGAGTTATTAGAATCGGCGCCAATGTTACACCATTCTCCAATAACGGCATTTCCTAAATAACCTTCATGCCCTTTATTTGAGTTTTGAAAAATCACGGAATTTTTAAGTTCTCCACCAACAGTACAATTTGGACCAACTGTGGTTGCACCATAAATTTTGGTTCCGAGTTTAACCACCCCACCTTCACCTAGAGCAAAAGGACCACGTATAAGGCTTCCCTCCATGACTTCAGTATTTTTCCCAATATAAATTGGGCCTTTACTGGCATTCAAACTTGCAAATTGTACAATAGCCCCTTCTTCTATAAAAATATGTTCTGGAGCAATTACATTATTGCTTGTTGGTATTGGTTGAGACGTTCTATTTTTTGTAATCAATTCAAAGTCGTCCTGAATAGCACGATCATTTTTATAAAAAATATCCCAAGTATTTTCAATAAACAAACAATCACCATCATACTCAATAGCTTCGTATGCTTCTAAATTAACTTCATCCTGAGAATCTTTAGTAAAAAACGCAATAAGGTCTTCTCCTTTAAATATTGCTTGATTTTCAGACAAGCTCTGGATCAAGGTCACGAGTTCAACATTAGGTGTAAATGAAGCATTTATCATAATATTTTCCTCCATTTCTACCATAGGATATTTAGGAGACAAATAATCTTCTGTAACCGTAGTGGTGGTATAACCCAAATAAACCTCCCATTTTTCTCGAATGGTCAAAATACCAATTCTAATATCTGCAACTGGTCGTGTATATGTAAATGGTAACAAATTGTTACGAGAAGGGCCATCAAAAAGAATGTAATTCATAGTTTTAAAATTCTAATCAGTACTCAAAGTTACATTTTATAATACTTCAATAAAATAAAAAAGCCTTTCAAATATTTGAAAGGCTTAACTAAAATATAATTGCGCTTAAATTACTTTTTGAACTTAGCGTATTTGTTTTTGAACTTATCAATACGTCCAGCAGTATCTATTAATTTAGATTTACCAGTATAAAAAGGATGAGATGTTCTTGAGATTTCCATTTTTACTAATGGATATTCAACACCATCAACATCGATAGTTTCGTTAGCATTAACTGTAGACTTTGTTAAAAACACATCATTGTTAGACATATCTTTAAAAGCTACTAATCTATAATTCTCTGGATGTATACCTTTTTTCATCGCTTAAACTTTATAATCGTTTCATTTTTCGAAGTGCAAATTTAAGTATTTTTTATAAAAGAACAAGAATTTATTATAAAATAATTTACATCAATTATGCAATACTATGATAATAGACCAATTAGGCTCTTAATTTTTCATGTTTTTAAAACTCAAATCTTCCTTCCCCGACCTCTATAACCAATTTTCATGGGATACCTTGCATGCAAATTTATGTAATTTTCTCTATCACAAAAATATAGTGTAACGTTTTAGTATATTTGTTTACTAACTAATCATTAACAACTAAAAAAATAAAACAAAATTATGAAAAACTCAATTAAGTCAAGTGCAATAAATTACGGTTTATATTTAGGTGGTTTATTGTCATTAATTATAGTATCAATTTACGCAATAGATCTCAGTCTTATGGTGAATATGTGGCTCGGAATAGGGTTGCTACTTGTTGTTGTTGGATTTGGTGTTGTTTCTGTTGCAAAATCAAAAAGTATTTTAGAAGGATTCATTAGCTTTAAACAAGCTTTTTCCTCTTATTTCATTACAATTGCGATCGGATTAGCAATTAATGTACTTGTAAGTGCAATTCTGTTTAATTTTATCGATCCAGAAGCCGCCGAGTTTATTAAAGAAAAAACAGTTGAGGTTACAATTCAAATGATGGAAGGATTTGGTGCACCTGCAGAGACTATTGCCGAAGCGGTTGAAAATATTGAAAGCCAAAACCAATATAGTCTAGTTAATATTCTTAAATCATTAGTATGGTCATTAGTGTTACAAAGTGTTATTGGTTTAATAGTAGCAGCAATAATGAAAAAAACTAATCCAGATGCTTAATTAAATTCTTTATTTTTGACAATGAATTTAGAATTTACTTAAATGAATATATCGGTAGTCATACCACTTCTTAACGAAAGCGACTCTTTAAACGAGTTACATGATTGGATTGCAAAGGTTATGCAATCCAATCATTTTTCTTACGAAATCATTTTTATTGATGATGGCAGTACAGACAATTCTTGGCAAACCATAACGTCACTTATTGAAAAGGATAGCAATGTAAAAGGGATCCGTTTTTTTAAAAACTATGGCAAATCGCAAGCCCTCCACGCTGGTTTTTTAGAAACCAAAGGGGATGTTGTCATTACAATGGATGCCGATTTACAGGATAATCCTGAAGAAATTCCAGAGCTATATAATATGATTAGTGAAACCGGATTTGACTTGGTTTCTGGCTGGAAAAAGAAACGTTACGATTCTGTAATTTCTAAAAATATTCCTTCAAAACTATTTAATTGGGCTGCACGTAGAACTTCAGGAGTAAAGCTTCACGATTTTAATTGTGGTCTAAAAGCTTTTAAAAATACGGTTGTCAAAAACATTGATGTCAATGGTGAAATGCATCGTTATATTCCTGTTTTAGCAAAAAACGCAGGCTTTTCTAATATTGGTGAAAAAGTAGTGCAACATCAAGCGCGAAAATATGGCAAAACAAAATTTGGCATGGAACGCTTTATAAACGGATTTTTGGACCTTATCACCATTTGGTTCGTATCTCGTTTTGGCAAACGTCCTATGCACTTTTTTGGAGCATTAGGAGCTTTGATGTTTGTTATTGGGTTTGGTTTTGCAATTTATTTAGGTATTGACAAGCTATTTATCAACCCTGCTGGGCGACTTCTTACGGAAAGACCTCAATTTTATATTTCTTTGGTAACCATGATTATTGGTACACAATTTTTTGTTGCCGGATTTCTTGGTGAAATTATTTTAGGATCACAAGACAATAAAGAGCGTTACAAAATAAACAAGAAAGCAAATCTTTAAAGTTTTAAAGCAAAGTGCCCATAAACCACTTTATGATCTTGTTTTATTGAGAACCAATAGTCCGTTGGTGTGACTAACTTTCCTTCAAATTTACCATCCCAACCATCAAAAGCACCTATTGTTTTTAATAATTTCCCATAGCGATCGTAAATTTCAATTTTTGCATTTTGAAAAAACTCAGGTTTTTTAATTTGCCACAAATCATTTATACCATCACCATTTGGTGTGAAAAAATTTGGATACCCACCTACCAATATCGTTTCAGAAGCCGTGTTACAATCGTCTCTAACAACTACCAGGTCATACAAACCGGGAGCGACGTTATCAAACTTTCTGCTTATTTCAAAGGATATACCAGCATCCAGTGAATATTTCAATTTCCCTTCATAATTTTTTAAAATAATTTTTACAGAATTATTAGGTCTAAAATCCTCAATAAGCACATCAACAATTTCAATTTCTTCAGATAAAACAGCCTTAATATTAATAACATCGGTACATTCGGCTCCAAGAGAAACTTCAACACTATACTGTCCTGGTTGATCAATCTGTATTTTTTGTGTTGTTTCACCAGTTGACCATAAATACGTAAAGAAACCATCTCCTGCATCGAGAATATTTTCAATATTAGAACAGAATACAGTTATCTGATCTTCAACCTCCGGACTGGAAACAAGGTTTAATTCAACTTTACCAATACTTCTACATGCATTAAAACTTTCAACCCTGAAATATAATTCTTGCAATTGTGATAAAGCAGACTGTTGGTCTTGTGATAACACTTGATTTTCTAGAAGCGCATCATTCTCATTCCGATATAAATCAATTTGAGTGTTTGGAAAATTAACTTCTAATTGAATAATAATATCCTCCAAATTTATAATAGAATCTTCTTCATTGTAATTACAAATAAATACCACCGAATAAGTTCCTAAGTCTGATGAAGCCGCAACGTTTAATGTAACTTCAGTCACAGAATAACACTCCACATTCTCATAAACCTTTGCATAAATAACTTGATTATTTATTTCATTTTTGTAAGAATTTGTATTGAGTGCATTTTCATTATTTTGAACATCTTGTAATGTTTTATAAAACACCGCCGTTAAGTCGTCAGTACCTTGATATAAAAGAGACTTGGCTTCAGAAAGATTAAACACTGTTATGCCATCATCATTTGCATCTACATCACATTGTGTTAAAACAACATTATCTAATATTATTGGTGGTTCATTAATATCTACAAACTCAATATATGTATGAGATTCACGATTATAGAAATCGACAGTTATAGTTACCGCATACATTCCTGTTTGCAAAAATGAATGTATTGGATCCAACAAACTAGATTCATTTTCTTGTCCACTAGCTGGATCACCAAAATCCCAATTAACAGCCCTAATTTGGTCGGTCGTTTCAAGACTAAACTGAGTGGCGTTATTAAAGCATAGATTCTCCAAATTAAGAATACTTTCAAAACTGGCTTGTTCATAAGCTGGCAAGCCAAATCTTGCTAAGCCAACACCCAAATCAATACTATAGGCCCTAAAATCGGAACTTGCTCCTGCCAAATTGGGTTCTCTTATAACCGAGAGATAGTTATTGGTAATGGAATGATATATTTTTTTATCGAAAGCAATTTGTAGGGTTCCTGCCAAGTCCCCCAAAATTTCTTCTTTATATGAATTTACAACATATTCAGAGCGTTCAATATTTGAAGCGTTTAAGTTATATTGATACACTTCTACGTCGCCTGTAATTAAATAGCCCTCCAAATCATCAAGAAGTCTTGCACTGGCATATAACATGGAAGAATTGGATGAAAACTCGACCCCGTAAAATAACTTTTCTGAAGAAATAATTAGTTCATTACTAATAACCCCAGTATTCACATTAAAATCAAACAAATTTAGTGACCCACCAAAAGTTGGAGAAAAAAACACATGTGCTACAGCAATTTTTTTTCCATTTGGAGAAATTTTCATAGTTCCCCGAATATTATTAACGTTTGTTATATTGGGGCCAATATTTGAAACTATGGGAGTTGAATTAACCCCATTTTCCGTAACCTTATAAGCATAAAAACTATGTTTATATTGTGTAATTACCCAAAACCCTGAATTGTCTAATGCACTTATCGCTGATACTTTTTCCGAGCCTTTAGCCAATAAGTTTATATTCTTATCTGTAATACGTCCATAACCAGAATCTAAAGATAAATCAACAATAGAATAATTAAAACCATTACCAGAACCACCATTTTCATAAGATTGTGAGACATCAGCGGTGAAAATGTAATAAATATTTTCATTCCCGACATTTGGAATTATAATAGCCGATTGTGAACTCGAATAGTCTCCCTTTAAGCCTTCACCATTAGGCATTATGTTATGGTTTCTATTCCAAACTTTTGAACCGTCGGTATAAAACAACAAATTTCCATCGCTGTCCGAAATTACCGAACAACCTTCTGTTGTATTTAATTTGCCATTTGAAAGTACTTCCGGATAACCATTATTAAAATTCAAGCCAGAATCGTCCCCAAAATACCAATTAGCCGCCTCTCTTTGAGCGATTAAATGTACAGAACACAAGAACATGAATATATATATAAGATAGCTCTTTTTCATTTCAATTTATAATACATCAAAACGTCATAAATTAGTCGTATACACGGTAATTATGACGCCATTAAATTCGATCATCGTTATAATGATCTCTTCAAGATCACTAAAATACAATACCTCTAAATAATTTTGCTAATTCCGATAATACTTTACCATTATTAATTTAATTTATTAAATCAATTTGCTAAAAGCCACATCTTAAAAACAAAGTGAACTTAAAATACAAAAAACTAAGCATAAATTTCAGCAAATAATTACTTTTGTATAAAAGTAAGATTAAATGAATAATATGGATACTAAGGTTTTAGACAAAGCAAACTCTTGGCTAAGCCCTACTTTTGACGCTAAAACTCAACAAGATATAAAAGAACTTATTGCCTCTAAACCAAATGAGCTCAACGAAAGTTTTTACAAGGATTTAGAATTTGGAACCGGCGGCATGCGAGGCGTAATGGGAGTTGGTACAAATCGAATTAATAAATATACACTTGGGAAAAACACCCAAGGACTCAGTAATTATTTACATGAAAAGTTTCCAAATGAAAATTTAAAAGCGGCCATCGCTTTTGACTGTAGGCACAATAGTAAAACATTTGCTAAAATAGTTGCAGATGTCTTTTCTGCCAATAACATAGAAGTCTTTTTATTTGAAGATTTACGACCAACACCAGAATTATCTTTTGCCTTAAAACATCTTAACTGTCATTGTGGTATCGTGCTAACAGCATCTCATAACCCTCCTGAATATAATGGCTATAAAGTATATTGGCAAGACGGCGGACAATTAGTACCCCCTCAAGATGCAGAAATAATTGCAGAGATAAACGACTTGGAATATTCCGAAATTAAGTTTGAAGCAAATAATGACATTATAAATTATGTTGGAGAAGAATTAGATAATGTATTTATAGATGCCTCTGTTGCAAATGGCAGTTTCAATACAGATAAGGTTGCCAAAAGAAATTTGAATGTTGTTTTTACATCATTACACGGAACGTCTATTACCATAATTCCAGAAACTTTTAAACGTGCTGGCTATACGAATGTTCATATTGTTAAAGAACAAGAAGTACCAAATGGGGATTTTCCAACGGTTATATCTCCAAATCCAGAAGAACCTGAAGCACTAAAAATGGCTTTAGATTTGGCAAATACAGTGCAGGGAGATATCGTTATTGGTACAGATCCTGATAGTGATCGTGTTGGTATTGCCGTGCGAAATCTCGATAATGAACTGGTCTTACTAAACGGAAATCAAACCATGGTTATGATGACCGATTTCTTATTAAAACAATGGCAACAACAAGACAAAATTAAAGGCAAAGAATTTATTGGTTCTACTATAGTTTCTACACCAATGATGTCTCAACTCACATCACATTACAATGTAGAATGTAAAATTGGCCTAACTGGTTTTAAATGGATTGCCAAAATGATTAAAGATTTTCCTGAGTTAGACTTTATTGGTGGTGGTGAAGAAAGTTTTGGTTTTATGGTTGGTGATTTTGTGAGAGATAAAGATGCGGTAACAGCGGCACTTTTAGCTTGTGAAATTGCAGCTCAAGCAAAAGTTAATGGAAGCTCATTTTATAAAGAGTTAATCCAACTTTACACAAGGCATGGTTTTTATAAAGAGCGACTAATTTCAATGACTAAAAAAGGCATTGAAGGCGCTCAAGAAATTAAACAAATGATGGTTGATGCCCGTAACAATCCATTACAGGAAGTAAATGGCTCAAAAGTAGTGCTAATTGAAGATTACCAATTATCCTTAGCAAAAAATAAAGCTACTGGAAATGAATCGGTATTAGACGTACCTAAATCGAATGTTCTCATCTATTATACTGAAGATGGAAGTAAAATTGCATTGCGCCCAAGTGGAACTGAACCAAAAATTAAATTCTATATTAGCGTAAACATGCCGTTAACTTCTGAAAAAGATTTTGTTAAAACCGAAGCTTTATTAGAAGCAAAAATTGACGCTATAATTAATGATATGAAACTTAATTAATGGAATATTTCAAACAAATATTACGCTTTGCTAAGCCATATAAACGATTTGCAATTTTAAATATTATCGCAAATATATTTTATGCCTTGTTTGGAACATTATCAATGATTTCTTTGTTCCCAATGCTCAAAGTATTATTTGCTAAGACTGATGAGTTACACACAAAACCTTTATGGGAAGGCATTGGCAAAATAACGAGTTACGGCGAGCAATATTTAAATTATTTTGTAACCCAAAAGAAGGCAGAAGGAAATGATGATGTTCTTATTTTCATGGTAGTTCTTGTAGTTAGTACATTCCTTTTAAAGAACTTATTTAGTTATTTGGCAATGTATTTCATCACTTTTTTAAGAAATGGAGTTTTAAAAGATATGCGAAATGAACTCTATAAAAAAATTACATCTTTACCTTTAGCATTCTACTCTGAAAAACGCAAAGGAGATACAATGTCACGAATTTCAACAGATGTTTTAGAAATTCAACATTCTTTCTTGTCCATTTTAGAGCTTATTGTAAGAGAACCATTGATGATTGTCTTTACTATTATTTCAATGTTTCTGATAAGCGCAAAGCTTACGCTCTTTGTATTTATATTTATTCCAATCTCTGGTTTTTTAATTTCTTTAATTGGAAAAACTTTAAAACGTAAATCGGATAGAGTACAAAAAGAACAAGGCTTATTTCTATCAATAGTAGATGAAACACTTGGAGGTTTAAAAGTAATTAAAGGCTTTAATGGTGAAAAAATATTTGGTCGGAAATTTCAAGAATCAACATCCAGATTTTATAAGTTTTCAAATTCCTTATTGAATCGTCAAAATCTTGCTGGCCCAACCAGTGAGTTCTTAGGAATAACAGTCATTGCAGTGCTTTTGTGGTATGGCGGACGAATGGTTCTTAATGATGGCTCCCTGGATCCCGGTTTATTCTTAGTATACATGGGTCTAGCTTACAATATTCTAACTCCAGCAAAAGCAATAAGTAAAGCGAGTTATAAAGTAAAAAAAGGAAATGCAGCTGCAGAAAGAGTTCTTGAAATATTGAATACAGAATCGCCCTTAAAAGACAAAGCTGATGCCGTTGAAAAAGATGGATTTAACACTTCAATCGCCCTGGAGCATGTCTCGTTTAAATATGAAGACGATTATGTTTTAAAAGACTTCTCAATTAAAATCGAAAAAGGAAAAACGCTCGCACTTGTTGGGCAATCTGGAAGTGGAAAAAGTACAATCGCCAATCTTGTCACACGCTTTTACGATGTTAGCAAAGGTAAAATTATCATAGACGGTCAAGATATAAGAGATTTAACCAAGCATTCACTTCGTGAACTTATGGGGTTAGTCACTCAAGATTCTATTTTATTTAATGATACTGTAAAGAATAATATTCTTTTAGGCAAAGAAGACGCTACAGATGAAGCCGTGATAGAAGCACTAAAAATAGCGAATGCCTGGGAGTTTGTAAAAGACCTACCTCTAGGCATAGAGACTAATATTGGTGATTCAGGGAATAAACTCTCTGGGGGACAAAAGCAACGCTTGAGTATAGCGCGGGCCGTACTTAAAAACCCACCAATCATGATTTTAGATGAGGCCACCTCAGCTCTAGATACAGAAAGTGAGCGTTTAGTACAAGTGGCACTAGAAAACATGATGAAAAATAGAACTTCCATCGTAATCGCCCATCGACTCTCAACCATCCAAAATGCGGATACAATTGTTGTTATGCAAAAAGGTAAGATTGTGGAACAAGGCAAACATCAGGAATTATTAGAACAAAATGGTGTCTATCGTTCTCTGGTTCAAATGCAATCCATTCAGTAATTTTTATAGAAAATAAAAAAAGGATGAAGTCAAACTTCATCCTTTTCTTTGTATCACCAACATTTGGGGAAGGTTGGCAATTTCATTTAGTAGGTTAAGATGCTGTAAACTTAAAACAAATAATTCAAACTACAAAGAAAAAAGTGTATTTTATCGACTATTTTTGCATTTAATCGATGTTTAATATCGTAACAGCCTGATTTAGTGACTTTTGCATTTAAGAAGGAAATCGTAAATATTTCAAAAAAAATACATCCCAATTAAACTTTTCTTAAATTGATAGGTCTAAAGAAGAAATTGTTTTTTTGTGAATCACGAAAAAGAACTGCTATCACAACTTAAATCCACCCAATCCAGGGAGAGCGCTTTTAGAGAATTAATTTCTCTCTATAAAGAACGCTTGTATTGGCATATTCGAAAAATCGTCATTTCACATGATGATACTGATGATGTACTTCAGAACACATTTATCAAAATATTTAAAAATATAGAGAAATTTAAAGGAGATAGCAAATTGTACTCATGGATGTATCGCATTGCCACGAATGAAGCGATTACGTTTCTAAACAAAAATGCCAAACGCTTACAAATTACAAGTGAAGAAGTACAAAATCACGCCGTAAATAACTTAAGGGCCGATGTCTATTTTGAAGGGGATGAGATTCAATTAAAATTACAACAAGCTATTGCAGCACTCCCTCAAAAACAACAACTTGTTTTTAACATGAAATATTTCGATGATATAAAGTATAAAGACATGTCAGAAATTTTAAAAACTAGTGAGGGCGCCTTAAAAGCATCGTATCATATTGCAGTAAAAAAAATAGAACAGTATTTAATTGGAAATTAAACCTTTTACAATTAATTGAGTCTAACAAAGTGATAATGAATAAAAATTTAGATAACATAGAAAATACAGGTTTTAATATCCCTGAAGATTATTTTAAATCTTTAGAGGACCAAATCATGAATACTATTAATAGTAAAGGCGCTCTAGAGTCAATTGAAAGTACTGGATTTGAGATGCCTGAATCTTATTTAAATTCTGTGGAAGCTGCTGTTTTTAGTAAACTTTCTAAAAACGATAACTCAAAAGTAATCTCTATTTTTAACCGTCGTAATTTATTATATCTTTCGGGAGTTGCAGCCGCAGTACTTCTGTTTTTTAGTTTAATTTTCAACAACAATACAATTACAATTGAAAATATAAATATTGAATTGGTTGAAACCTATATTATTAATGAAGATTTAGATTCTTATGACATTGCTGCATTATTAGATGATGACGAATTAGAAAATGCTTTGTACCTTCAAAATATAATTATGGACGAGACTTTAGAGGACTATTTACTAGAAAACACCACAATAGAAGATCTGTTAATAGAATAACTAAAATGTTGTTCTACTACATTAAATAAACAAATACATGAAACGATTCCTCCCTTTATTATTATTCATATTCACTCTTAGTGCTTTTGGGCAATCTAACAGGTCTGAAAGACACGAAAAAATAAAAGTCTTAAAAGTTGCTTTTATAACCGAGAAGTTAAATTTATCTGAATTAGAAGCTCAAAAATTCTGGCCTATTTATAATGTTTTTGATGATAAGACCTCAAAAATAAAATATCAAGATATGCGTAAAATGCGCTATGAACTTAGAGAAGGTGGTAAAACGCTTACCGATGCACAAGCCAACAATTTATTAGATCGTTTTATTGAAGCTGAAGATAAACTACATAAAGAACGGGTTTTATTAGTTAAAAAATTACGTCAGGTTATTTCCGCTAAAAAAATCATTTTACTTAAATCTTCTGAAGACGATTTTAATAGAAAAATGTTAGAACAATATAAAAAACGTCGTGAGCAAAGAAAGAAAAACAAAAAGCCATAAAGCATTTACTTTTCTATTCTCTAAACTTAAGTTTACTAATCCGACCTCTTCCTGCAGCAAAGGCTGTAGAATCATTAATAAACCGTAGTGTATAGAAGCTTTCATCACTTAAATGTGACCAAGTATTTCCACTATCACTGCTGTAATCAACACCTTTAAAACCAACTGAGACTAACTCTTTTCCTTTCTTATTGGGAACGTACTGCACACAACTTCTATAATTAGGCGTTTGTCCCATTGCCACAACTTGCCATGTTTTTCCACCGTCATTTGTTGCTATTTTATTATTTTCATTAGCGTCGGGAACGGTGTAATCACCACCAATAGCAAATCCATTTAGGTCGTCATAAAAATCAATGGAATACATGCCTGTTGTGTTTTTGCCTTGAATAATTGGAGTCTCAAAAACTTCCCAGCTATACCCTTTATCTCCTGAATATAAAACTCGGCTAGAGATCCCACCAGTCGCAATCCATGTATGATCACCATAAATAGCGATATTAGTATTGCTGGCAGCAAAAGCTGCTTCTCCATCATTTGCACTAGGTAAATCTGTACAAGAAAGTTTAGTCCAAGTATTCCCACCATTTCGGGTTACAATGATACTTATACACCCATCTGTTGGATCACCCATAGCAATTCCTTCTTTGTCATTCCAAAATTTCATAGCATCATAAAATGCATTTGGATGATTTTCTTTATAAACCACATCCATTTTTCCGTTAGTTCCTGTTTTATACAATAATGTTGGACTCCCTACACTTATCATAAAAAAATCGGTAGCCGTATGCGCTATTGCTCTAAATTCTAATTTTAGCGTATCGTATATTTGGTTTGAGACCAACCATGTATTATCACTCGCGTTTCTCATCCCGAAAGTCCCCTTATTTGCCGCAAATGCGAGACTCCCATCATTTAATACGTCTATTGCCCTAATACTTAATAACGAATCATTTAATACATCTTCAAATTCAATATTTGTGATATATCGAGGCGAAATTTCTTCTTTTGTTTTACAAGAACATATTAATGCAAAAACGAATAACAATATAACTTTGTTCATCATAATATAATTTGTATAAATATAAAAAAGCTTCGTGAGCAATCACAAAGCTTTTAGCTTTTATTAATTCAATTCCTCAAACACCACAATTATCTTAGATTAGCTCTTGACCTCTTCTATAAATTCCAATTTAATTATTGAACTTGAAGGGACGTTTCAATTTAAATAAATTGACAATCAAACCCAATCCGACTAATATTATCCCCCATTGATAAAATGCTAAACTCTTATTTGGTCTCCCAACAATTTCAAATAAACGGACATCCTTAGTTGTCGTATATTTAAAAGTTGAATTATCTAGCAAAATGCGATGATAATTCTCTTGATTATTATTAATATTAAATAAAATGGAATTAGAAATTTTGCTGATGTAATTTCCTTTAAAAATTAACTTGTATTTACCTTGATGGGCATGGTCTTCATCATTAATAGCCTTCACACTTAGTAACAACATAGGCCTATTATGTGTATCGAACATCCTTAAATTTAATTTTATATAATTAAATAGTGCATTTTCAAATTCATCTTTAGTCTTTGCATTATTTAATTCTGGGGAAAACTGAAGCAATGCATTTCTAATAGACCATGGAAACTCCGCTGTAATCTCAACAGTACTTCCCTTTTCAAGAATATTAAAGTATGCCTTATCAGCATCATGTGCATACCCAACGTTATTGAATACACACATAAATATTAATGTAAAAATTACTTTTTTCATTTATCCGCCTATTCTAAAATCGTTAGATGGTGTCCCTTTAAAGGATCTCGGAATACTTGGAAACGCATCAGTAAGTACATAATAGAAAGTCCCATTAGGATACTCTGGAGTAACGCCAACACGTCCATTAATTTCGTCCAAGGTTCCTAATCCATCAACAAATTCATAATCATTAGAATACACGCCTGTATACTCCCCACAAGGTGATGTAATTCCATCTCCGGGACGATCTCCAGGTTTTAACTGATAGCTAGAAGTCATTTCTACAACCGTCGAACCATTATTCGAAGCATCAACATAGGCATATTTATAATATATTGGAAAACCGTCAGCAGCATATCCAATTAATGTCATTGTATTCGAGGACACATTTAGGCTTTCCAAATAAAGTGATGGTTTACCATGATAATGGTATTTACCTTGAGGCTGCACATGAGCACTATTACAGTCTAATCCAATTTGAACATTAAGTGCTTCAAGATTCCATTCCCAATTGGCATTTGGAGTCATAAACCCTTCATGTGGAAAAGGTTCTGCAGCAACGGGATCTAATTCTACACCATTAAATAAAACGCCAAAAGAATATTGTGGACCAGCCGTTGGACCGCTTCCAGAAGTTGATAATAAAGCTGTAAGACTATTGGCTTGGACTGGGCTTAAGGTAATGGTATAAGTTTCACTCTGTTCTGAAATGGCATTTGGGTTTAACGATCCCGCAACGTTACCAAATAATCCAACCATATGATCAGGAATACTATTTGCAGAAATAACTCTATTTGTTGCCATTATTTGCTCACTATACCGAGTGGTAAAAGTCAACGTTTCATTACAGACGCCTCTCGAAGTGTCAATTACAATATCAGAAACACAATCTGACGATTCATCATTAATCTCATCACTATCACTATTAGAACAAGCTATAAATACAATTATAGACAATACTAATAAACTTCTCAATTTCAATAATTTTTTCATACTCAAATATTTTATCCATTTATTATTTAGATACATTTAAGTATAAAAACTTGTGCTTGACTTTAAAAAACTTTTAATTAATTAATTTAATCTTCTAGGCGGTGGTCTATTTCCATCTCGATGTAAGGCATCTTTTATTAATTGATTAAATTTTCTTTTCTGACCGGAATCACATATATTTTGAATGGCCTGAAAGTGATAAAACATTTTCAAATCCTTTTCCTTCTCAAATTGGCCTATTTTATCAGTAATGATATCAATTTTCGAGCGATCAACATCTAACTTAGAAATATTACTAAACAGCTCATCTTTCAATTGCTTAATAGCATCACTAATATGCCTCATATCTTTATGATGCTTTTCTCCTAGTAACCTAAATTGATCCATTTGACCCGCATTAAAGTCTAATTCATTCACAACAAAGCTCATTGGATTTCCACCTTTTCTATGTGCTGGTTTATCAAAATGCCTAAAGAGAAAAAAACCATTAACAACAATTAAAAAAACTAGTAATATATAGAGGGTAATATTTTTCTTCATGGTCGTATTATTTTAGTAAAAAATAGAGTCACTATTGGTGCTTGATATTTGAAAAACTTCAGCAAACTTGGAAACTTCTTCCTCATAATTTGAAGCTTTTAATTGAAATAGTACATACGCATTCACGAATAACACACAAATTAATGTTGCCAATTGAAGCCTCGGTGTAAACCATGACCAATTTATTTGCGCCATTTCCTTTTCTTCAAAAAGAAGATTCATGGTTTTATCTTTAAAAAAAGAATTTACCTTAACTTTATTAATAGTCTCAATAACACTAAGTGTGTCTGCAATCTGGTCCTTTATATTCTCATTTGTGTTCATATGTATTAATTTAGATGCAATAAATAATAATAACTTGCGTTACATATTGTTTTTATAAAATATTTCTAGAGTCTTTTGTAAATTCTTTTTAGATCTAAACATTAAAGATTCTATTGAGGATATACTTTTTTCTATAATTACACTTATTTCTTTATAGCTCAGTCCTTCTATTTTATGTAAAGTAAACACGATTCGTTGGGCGTCCGGTAATTGATTAATTGCTTTAAACAAAGTTTCACTCTTCTCTTTATTTTCCAGTATTATCCCTGGGTGATTCATCTCGGTAAAATAGGACTGCTTATCTGGTAAATCATCATTCCCTAAAATCGTCTTTAAAAAAGCAAATCGTTTCTTAGCATTCTTTTTTCTAATAAATTCCAAGCACTTGTTAGTGGTTATTCTATAAATCCAAGTGGAAAGACTAGAATCCCCTTTAAATTTTGCAATAGAATTATATACCTCAATAAAAACCTCTTGAGCAATATCTTGAGCATCTTCATTATTTGGCACAAAAGAGATACAGGTGCCAAATACTTTTTGCTCATAATCTATTATAAGCTTTGCATATGCACTCTGTTTTTTTTCTATCAATTCGGTTATAAATTCTTTCTTCTGCAATATTTAAGATTAAGCATTTAAAATTAACAAATTATACTTTACCTTTGCATGCTTATTTTATTACAAATGCGATTACACAGAAATTTATGCTTTGCCGTTATTGATGGATTATTATTAATCTTTAATGAAGGCGCTTACGCCGATAAGGTAGTACAACAACTTTTAAAACGAGACAAGCGTTGGGGGAGTCGTGACCGTGGTTTTGTTGCCGAAACTACATACGATATTGTACGTTGGAAACGATTGTATGCCTCCATTGCAAACATCAAAGAACCATTTAGTAGAGATGACGCCTGGCGTTTATTTGCTGTTTGGGCAACTTTAAAGGGTATCAAACTTCCAGATTGGAAATATTTTGAAAGTACCCCAACTCGAAAAATCAAGGGTAAATTTGATGATTTATCAAAAGAACGTAAATACAGAGAATCTGTTCCTGATTGGATGGATGCCATTGGAGCCAAAGAATTGGGTGAGAATCGCTGGACCAAAGAACTTGCGGCACTTAATAAGCAAGCCGATGTTATTTTAAGGGTTAATACCCTAAAAACCACGAAGGAAGAATTGCAATTAAAATTACAATCTGAAAGTATAGAAACCGAATTTTTACCAAAACATCCATCAGCATTAAAATTAGTCGAGCGGGCAAATGTATTTAAAACCGAAGCTTTCAAAAATGGATGGTTTGAAGTTCAAGACGCCTCTTCTCAATTGGTAGCTGCATTTCTTGATGTAAAACCAGGGATGAAAGTCATTGATACTTGTGCTGGAGCTGGTGGTAAAACATTGCATCTAGCATCACTCATGGAAAATAAGGGTCAAATTGTTGCCATGGATATTTATGAAAGTAAACTGAAAAGGTTAAAAATAAGAGCACGTCGTAATGGTGCTCATAATATTGATTTAAGAGTAATAGATTCTACAAAACCAATTAAAAAACTTCATAATAAAGCCGATCGTGTCCTTATTGATGCGCCTTGCTCTGGTTTAGGTGTTTTACGTAGAAACCCTGATGCTAAATGGAAATTACAACCTGAGTTTATAGATAGTATTAGAGAGACCCAACAAAGTGTTTTACAACAATACTCTAAAATGGTAAAACCTGGAGGAAAACTCGTCTATGCCACTTGTTCTGTTTTACCTTCTGAAAATCAGGAACAAGTAAACATCTTTCTAGCCTCTGAATTTGGTAATGAATTTAGCTTAGTAAAGGATAAAAAAATATCAGCTCACGAATCTGGATTCGATGGCTTTTATATGGCACTCCTGGAAAAAAAATAATTACAGTATAAAAAAAAGCGACCCGAAAAGGTCGCTTTTTTTTATAGTTAATAACGACGTGAATAACTCTAAAATTAACTCTTCAGATTGTACAAAAAATACAAGTAAAAATTCTAAATTTGCACTTTAATAAACACAACACAAACTAAGACATAATGATTCATTTCTTTGGAAACGTAAACAGCAAGA
>MAAC01010934.1_pt1 | contig 18586 bp, 17 predicted proteins | sample 1115981 | NCBI WGS metagenome assembly MAAC01 (sample SAMN04961126, study PRJNA320927) | seawater metagenome | isolation source: sample BD02T64 sea water enriched with oil for 64 days | place: USA:Gulf of Mexico | collected 2013-07-27
ACTTGTGAAGGGTCAAGCGGGCGGCGGGTGAGCTTTCCTTTGGCGTCTTTATCCAGTGCCTTGAGCTCTTCGGTCGACAGGTCGCGCCCACTTACCGTGTCATGATTACGTTTTTTGGCCCGACGCCAGACCAGAGAGCCAAAACCATCTTTGACCCGGAAAAACTCTGGATGGTCGTCGAAAATTTTTGTCCAGTTTTCGGCGCTGAGAGGGGGGCGACCTATGGATTTTTCCCAATTCTCAACACTACGGCTACCAAACTTGTAGGTTCCCATCAACTGGATAGCGGCAATAATATCGGCCAGACGTTTGGGATGCGTCATGTAGGGGGATTGTTCGCTCATAAAGAGATCCTTGAACTACTGTGGATTAAACAGAGTACACGTATATAGCTCGTTTCTGGCCATATTTCGCGTATACAGTTTAATCCCAGCTTGTCGCAGTTCAAGGACTCTTCTCTGCTCGTTCTTTTACTTAAGCCGGGCTTTTATTTAAGTCCGTTTTTAGGTTCAGACAGGAACGTTCGATTTCTATGCCGAACGGGTATTGCGGTTGCCTGGCCGAGCACTCGATTTGTTGTTTGACCGATTACTGCCGCCGGGTTTGTTGTCGGATTTATGTGATGGACGGCCCTTGCGTTGGCTGTGCTTACCCGGTCGAGCACTGGGTCTTGCTCCGGGAGTGTTCTCTCCCCCGGCATTTGCACCACCGGAATCACCGCCTTCAGATCCATGAGCTTTTGGTTGATTTATCCGGCGGTTTGGCTTGTGCTTACCTGCATTCTGGCGTGGCTTGCGGGCGCCCGGTTTGGTGTTTTTACTTCCGGCACCTGGTCGCTCTGACATACCTTCCTCGTGGTAGGGATGGTCTTCGAACAAGGGTACGGGTTGGCGAATGTTCTTTTCGATGTCTTTGAGGAACGCGCGTTCTTCGTAATCACAGAACGAAAGGGATATCCCGGTGGCACCGGCACGCGCGGTCCGTCCGATCCGGTGTACATAACTGTCGGGCTCGTTCGGAAGTTCAAAGTTAATCACGTGGGTCACGCCATCAACATCGATACCACGTGCAGCAACATCCGTGGCAACCAGCGCACGGATATCGCCTGCGCGGAACTCGTTCAGGGCCTTTTGGCGGGCGTTCTGTGACTTGTTGCCGTGAATGGCACCAGACGTAATCCCGAGCTTTTCAAGAAAGTCAGATACCCGGTTCGCGCCGTGTTTGGTTTTGGTGAAAATCAGAACCCGTTTGATCGCATCGTCCTTAAGGACATGGGCCAACAAATCACGCTTGCGGTGCTTGGGCACCATAAGCACATGCTGATCAACTTTTTCCGCAGTGGTCGCGGCAGGGGCAACCTCAACACGGACGGGATTGATCAGAATGGAGTTCGCAAGACTTGCAACCGACTTGGGCATGGTTGCAGAGAAAAGTACCGTTTGGCGCTTTTTCGGCAATTGAGCCACGATTTTTTTGATATCGCGAATAAAGCCCATATCCAGCATGCGGTCGGCTTCGTCCAGAACCAGAAACTCAACCTGTCGCAGGTTTACCAGGCCGCGATCCATAAGATCAAGCAACCGTCCTGGCGTAGCGATCAGGATATCAACACCGGGCTGCATGGATTTGATCTGTGGCTTTTCTGATGCGCCGCCGTAAATCAGGGTACTGCGCAGGTGCAGATATTTGGAATAAGCCCGAACGTTGTCGGAAATCTGAACCGCCAGTTCGCGGGTTGGCGCCAGAATCAAAGTCCGTGCAGCCTTGGCTGTGCGTTGGCCTTCTGCCTTGAGCAGCATCTGGATAATCGGCAGGGAAAATGCCGCCGTTTTACCGGTTCCGGTTTGCGCGACACCAATCAGGTCTTTGCCCTCAAGAACTAGAGGAATAGCCTGTGCCTGGATCGGGGTCATAGTCTCGTAACCACCCTCTTCAATCGCACGAAGGATGGGAGCACGTAGCCCGAGGTCCGAAAATTTGCTCATTATAGCCAAAATTTAAGTTAAAAGGATGCGGTTACCTATCCTCAAGCAACGCCGGAGTCAATGAAGTAAGCCTTTGGACAGACTACCACGCATAAGTAAATATAAGGGAAAGATTGATTTTGTTATCTTTCCCTGCCTTTCAGCGGGAGGTTAAATCGTTATTCTGCTGCTATTTGGTCGTCATTATCTTCTTTTTGCTGAGGTTTGGGAGCTGGCTTGACCCAAGCTCTTAAGTGTTGTCCAACTTCGGCGTAAAAGCGAGGTGCAATTTCTTCGAGGTTTTGGATGAAAACCTTGGTGCCAGAGAATTTTCCTGCCAAATCTCTTACCATCGCGACTTCAAATCTTGAAAATAAAATCTTTTCTTTTCCATCGGATATTAAACATTGAGGCTCTTCCCGGATTTCGCCTAATGTCGCTTGCTCATGCTGGGGAACATTTCGATGCCAGGCTCTAATGCGTAGTAAACTATCTGAAGTTTTTGTTAGTTGCTTTACGAGCCAGGTTATTTGAGCCTTGTTTGTTTTCGGGTCTTGAGTTGCTTCAAGGCGCATCTCACAGGAGATGGATCTACTTCTTAAATTTGCTGTGATGTAAAGGGCAGAAGCCGTATCCGGGATATCTAATACACATAATAGTTCGTGATTGGTTATCAGAGTGTCAGCATCATCCTTAATGCGCGCTGCGGAATCTTTTACATGTTTTCTTGCTATTCGTTCTTTTACAGGGACACCCAACTCTCTACTCATAATCAAGCAAAGATCTCTACTTTCCTGATGCCAAGCTGAGATGGTATTTATAACTTCTTCAGAATTCTTTTTGAGTGTGGCTTCGTGTAGAATTTTCTGAACCACATCTTTCCACTCAGGGTTCATCTGGGTGAAACCCTTTACTCCAACTGAGTCATGTTCAAAATATCTCAAGAATTCTTCGAGAACAAATTGTTGTGTTGGATTATTGAGTTCATTTTTGTTTTGAACCAACAAGGCTTGGGTAACCGCATTTAGCCAAGACCAGTGATATAGTTCAATACCTTTCTGTTCTCTCGTGCCCAATTGAAGTGGATGATGAGTTGGCAGGGTCGTAAAATCATTGGATATCGTAATGATGGCATCAACATTGTTCTGTTTTGCCAGGTCGATATATGCAAGTATCTGATCTCTGTCCAATACTGCATTACCAATTTTTGCTTCCAGCAAAGCAGTCCAAACTTTTCCTCCTTTTTCTATTCTGATAAATCCGTCGGGGCGAATTTTATTGTCTTTTGGAAGTGCTAATCCAACCTGAGTAAAACATGATATTTTTGTTTTGACTCCAATTCTCTGTCCAATACCCTCTAGCATTGATTGGCAAAAACTGGGTACAGCTATAAAGGTTGCTAAAAAAATCGAGGAAGCTCTATCCTCAAGTTTTGAATCCTTAAGTACAGGTAATAATCTTGCCAGTTCACCACTTGTAATTGGTGATGGTAAATCAAGTTTCATTATCTATCGCCCCCCAGCGTTTCAAAATAATTGATATGCTTTGTAATCTTTATGGTTGAATTTTGAATGTCGATGCAATCGAATGCAATAGTTATTCTCGATTTGTGCCACTTTAGGGTTTCTCATATCTCAGAGACTATGACTAAAAGCTCTCTTTTATCCGCTTCACAAAGGTCTCTATTTTTGCATCCGTCAGGCTTTCGCTGGAATAGAGCGAGAGCATTTGGAACCGGCATTTTGGAGCGCAAGTACCGAGGATTGCTGTTTTCAGGATGCGACGTATGGGGCGACGGAGGACGAACCAATCTACCCACCAGGGAGAGCCAAGGGTGGTGATCACTTTCATTTCACGGAGATCATCCAGTTTTGGCAGGATAGCTGTGAGATCCGGTGAATGGTCATAGGCATGACCGGGTGCCCAAACCCTGTCGAACCAACCTTTGAGAACGGCAGGAAAACCAAACCACCAGGTTGGGAAGACGAGTACGAGTATCTCGGCTTGTGTTAATTGGGCGAGATCTTTTTCAAGGGTGCTGGAATCAAAGTTTTCCAGATAATAACTGGCACGTTCAGAAGCGGTAAGCCTGGGGGAGAAGTCTTCGTCGTAGAGGTTTTTGATCGTGACGTCATGACCTTTGGATTGCATATGCGCGATGGTCTCTTTTGCCAGGTAACCACACAGGCTCTTTCCTAATGGATGCGCCACCACGACCAGACAGTTCAAAGCTTATCCCCCTATGTTAAATATGCCAAAAACACTTTTATCTCAGAACTTTAATTGGATTTTTGAGTTACATCAACCTTGGATGGGGCCTGTGCTCTATCAATTCCGGTATCAATTCTGGTGTCACGAATTCTCAAAAGATAATTTCGGATCACTGGCTTGTTATTGTTATGGGGTATTGATCAAGATCATAGAACATTCTGACCATCATGGCATGATTATAGCTCAGCTCCACACACTCGCATTATCCCCTGCTTCATCAGGGGGGAGGACCTGGAGGTTAATTTTACAATTCCTTGCACATAGACCCAAAATTTGAAGGGACAAGAGGCGTATGGATGTAAAATTTTTCGACTTTGTCACCGCGCTGGACAGGGCTGACAGCGTTCGCGATGCGTGGCAGCTGGGCTTGAGATATTTTGCGAATTTTGATGCAAGCCATCTTTGCCTCACAGCTCATTTTCATCATCAGGATCCTCTTATCAAATGGTCAACTCCGGACTGGATATCTCAAGCCTTTCTGGAAGAGATTTATCCCGCGAGAGAACCCGTGATTATCCACTGTCAAAACAGTGTGTCACCCTATTTTGTCGGCCATGATTTTGAGATGGAAATTCAAGTGCTGACACCTGCTCGGTCGAGATATCTTGATAATTTACGACAAGTGGATGTCGAACACGGGATCTTGTTTCCGGTAAAGGTGCCACACGATCAGCAATGGGGCTATTTCGGCTTTGGTACCAAGCTCAACCAACGGGATCTCACCCAGGTGTTTCGGGAAAAAGGGACTCTTATCGGGTACGCGGGCTATGCTTTTTTAATCGTATCGAGAGCTTGATGCTGAGAGAGAAGCGATCCGAAGTCATGCTCACAATCCGAGAGAAAGAATGTTTGTTGTGGTTGGCCAAGGGATTTCGCAATGACCGTATCGCAGATAAAATGGGGGTACAGCCTGTAACTGTCGAATACCATTTCCAGAATTGCCGCCTGAAACTTGGGGCTGCGACCCGGGAACAGTCTTTAGCTATTGCGATAGTGGAGGGGCATATAAATCCCTGAGTGAGAAGGGGAGATCAATGGGTTTTGGTTGCAAAATCTCGGCGGTTTATCCTGTTGGTCATCCTGTTGGTTTTTGAGGTGCCAATAGGGCATGCCAAACGAATAATTTCTTCAAAATACTACTGTAATACATAGCTTGTGCCATTGTGCACATGCTTATAGCGTCTTCGTTTTTATGAGGTTGTATGCGCGGCATGTGTCGGGGCCATGCGTGTCGGAACCATCTGTTGGGGCATTGCATAGGGGATGTCGCCGGAATATCGGGGAATGTTGGAATATAGCGGGGGAATGTTATGGGGGTGACTATTCTATTACCTGCTTTATCAGGGAGGAGGACCTGGACGTTAATTTTACAATCCCTTGCAAATAGATCCAAAATTTGAAGGGACAAGGGGCGTATGGATGTAAAATTTTCCGACTTTGTCACGGCGTTGGACAGGGCTGACAGTGTCCATGATGCGTGGCAACTGGGCTTGAGACATTTCATGAATTTTGATGCAAACCATCTTTGTCTTACGGCTCATTTCAACCATCGGGCTCCCCTTATCAAATGGTCAACACCCGACTGGGTATCTCAAGCCTTTCTGGAGGAGATTTATCCCTCGAGAGAACCCGTGATTATCCATTGTCAAAACAGTGTGTCGCCCTATTTTATTGGTCATGGTTTTGAGACGGAAATTCAAGCGCTGACACCTGCCCGATCAAGATTCCTTGATAATTTACGACAAGTGGATGTCGAGCACGGGATCGTGTTTCCGGTAAAGGTGCCACACGGTCAGCAATGGGGTTATTTCGGCTTTGGCACCAAGCTCAATCAACGGGATCTCACCCAGGTGTTTCGAGAAAAAGGGGCTCTTATCGGGTACGCGGGCTATGCTTTTTTTAATCGTATCGAGAGTTTGATGCTGAGAGAGAAATGGCCTGAGGTCAGGCTAACCACCCGGGAGAAAGAGTGTTTGTTGTGGCTGGCCAAGGGGTTTCGCAATGATCGTATCGCAAACAAAATGGGGGTACAGCCTGTAACGGTCGAATATCATTTCAAGAACTGCCGTCTGAAACTTGGGGCTGCGACCCGGGAACAGTCCTTAGCGATCGCGGTAATGGAGGGGCATATAAATCCGTGAGCGAGAAGGGGATTAATGGGCCTTGGTTGCAAAACCTCAGTGTTTCATCCTGTCGATCACCCTTTTGGTTTTTTGGGGGAGCAATAGGGTATGCCAAGTGGATAATTCCTTCAAAAGACTATTGTAATCCATAGCTTGTGCCATTGTACGCATCCTTATAGCGTCTTTGGTATACATGCGATTGTATGCGGATCATGTGTCGGGGGCATGTGTGTCGGGGCACTGCATACGGGTATATCGCAGGGTATGTCGCAGGAATGTCAGGAGGGGGTGACAATTTATGAACTACCAAGGTAAAGAGGTCTTTTTTGACCGCAACGATCTGATTGTAAGCAAGACGGACCTGAAGGGGCGTCTGACATACGCCAATGACATTTTTCTGAAAATCGCGGGCTACGTCGAAGACGACGTGATGGGGAAGCCGCACAATATCATTCGCAATCCGAACATGCCACGCGCGGTCTTTGAGCTGTTGTGGGGGCGGATTGCAAAAGGGGAAGAGATTTTTGCCTACGTTGTGAACTCTGCGAGAAACGGAGATCATTACTGGGTCATTGCCCACGTCACGCCCAGCCGAACCAATGGTGAAATTGTGGGGTATCACTCCACACGCCGGGTTCCAAACCCTGAGACAATCAGGAATGTAATTGAACCGCTCTATGACGAACTAAAGGCGATAGAAGATGCCAACCCGAATAGAAAAGAGGGCATTAACGAAGCTGTCAACGCTCTGAATGCAATGCTGGCAGAACATAACCAGTCCTACAACGAATTCATCGCCAGTTTGATTAGGCCAGTTTGATCAGGGAGATTTGATATGTTCAGAAGAAAAATGACAAACCGGGACGTAAAAAGTTTGAAACCTGAAACAGTGGAAAGGATTATGGAAGTATGTGAAGCCATCTGCTGTGGAGATTTCGAGGCCCGCATTCTTGGGGTTCCGGCTGAAGACAGCGTTGAGCGTGAGCTTTGTCTCAAAATCAATGAAATGATTGATCGGACAGATGCCTATGTTCGGGAATCAACCGCATGTCTGGGTTTTATTTCTGATAATCATTATTTTCGGCGTATTGCACAAAATGGCATGGTTGGTAACTTTGGTGAAGCTACGCGTCAGATTAACAAGGCGGCAGATAGCATTGAAGCTAAAATGAACCAGTTTCAGGAAATGGTTGCTTCCATTAATGAGCTATCATCAAAACTGAATACGAGTGTGGCCTCCATGCACGGTTCGGCATCCGGGGCCGCAGAAAAATCGGTCTCTGTTGCCGCTGGTGCAGAAGAAGCAGGTGTAAATACGCAAACTGTCGCCACAGCTGCGGACCAGCTGAATGCTTCTATTCAGGAAATCAATCGGCAGGTAAATCTGTCCGCAAATCTGACGACAGCAGCTTTTGGTGAGGCCGAACAGGCAAGCGTGCTTGTGAACGGTCTCTCGGAAGCCTCTGCCAAGATAGAACAGGTGGTTGGACTTATTAATGATATTGCCGGACAAACCAACCTTTTGGCGTTGAATGCCACGATAGAGGCCGCCCGCGCGGGGGATGCCGGAAAGGGCTTTACGGTGGTTGCCTCTGAAGTGAAAGCCCTTGCGACCCAGACAGCCCAGGCCACTGAAGATATCAAGAAACAGGTGGATGAAATTCAGAAAGTGTCAAACAGTGCGGTTGCCGCAATTGTGGAAATCACCAAATCTATTGGCAATATTAATGAAAGCTCATCCGGGATTGCTGCAGCTATGGAAGAACAGGGAGCGGCGACCCATGAGATTGCCCGCAATGTCCAGGAAGCTGCAACAGGGGTTACGGATATCACCATGCACATTAGCGGGGTTAACCAGAACATTGATGAAGTCCGTACCATCGCAAGCCAGGTTAAGGATGTTTCCGACAACCTGACAATGCAAGCGGATACTCTGCAAAAAGTGTTAACTGGCTGATCTGAGGTTTCCCGATGATAAAAGCCAACACGAATGTTAATGGCCTACGGTCCGTTTTTTGGCAAGCCTAACGCGGCTGTTAAATATGATTTTCGACATTGCTGACAGCAGTATTCCGCTAGGTGTTGCTGAGGGTGTGATGTGCTTGGCTACGCTGAAAAATAACCATGGTGACGTTATCGATAGCCTGAGGGCCAATATTGACATTACCAGATACAAACAAATTCGAAAGTGCTCTCATTGCCGTCCACAACGAGTTGGGAGATTGCGTGCAGGAGAGAACTCTTATGCTTGGGAGGGGATAAGTACATGTTCAATATTGGGATCGTGGGTAAAACATCTAATTTAAAGATTGCACATAAAATTTACGGTGGTTTTATCATCGTTTTAATTCTACTGATCGCCGCCGTGAGCACTGCGGTTTGGCAACTTTCCGGTATCAAGGAAAAGACCGACCTCGTGGTCAACTTGCGCACCCCGACAGCGCAGGCGTCTCAACGTATGATGAACAACATCAATGCGTCGATGGCCGCACTCCGAGGGTGGATGCTGGTTGATAACAGTGCCTTCAAGATCCAACGCGGCATCATATGGAAGGATATTGCAGATACACGGACGACAATAGACGCGTTGTCAAACAACTGGACCAATCCAAAAAACATCGAAAACTGGACGGCTTTCAAAGCGACCCTCGACGCGTTCGAAAACGCCCAGAAAAAGGTTGAGAACATCGCCCATACGCCGGGCGAAACCCCGGCGACCAATATCCTGGTTACTGAGGCTGCACCTCTTGCATCGATTATGGTCAAGAACATCAGCCGTATGATCGACCTCGAAATTTTCGGCGATGGCGGTACGGAAGGGAACCGTGTTCAGGTGCTGGGCATGATGGCCGATGTGCGCGGGACCTTAGGGTTGGGCTTGGCTAACATCCGTGCCTATCTGCTGACCGGTGAAGCTAAATTTGCAGAGAACTTTGAGAAACTCTGGGCCAAGAATGAACAAAGGTTTAGCGATCTCAGCGAGTCTGTAGATCTTCTGTCTCTCCCGCAGAAAGCTGCCTATGACGAGTTTGCTGTCAAGCGCGGGGAATTCACATCTTTGCCAACCAGGATGTTCGAAATCCGTGGCTCGGATCGCTGGAACATAGCTCAGTTTATTTTGGTCACAGAAGCGGCACCGAAGGCTCGTCAACTGATGGCAGTGCTGGCCGGAGATCTACAAAACGATGGCACGCGCATGGGCGGCATGGTTGCGAACCAAAAAAGCCTTCTGCAACTTGACGCAGAGATGGCCGCCGCCAGGATGAGCCAGCTTCTAACTATTGAGTGGGTTTTGCTCTTTATGGGTGTTGCGGCCAGTTTGGTGATCGCGGTCTTCACGGTGCGTTCAATCTCCAACCCGCTGGTCGAGATGACCAACGCGATGAGTGATTTGGCCCGGGGTGATCTGAAAACCAAAGTCCCGGCCCAGGATCGTGCCGACGAAATTGGCGATATAGGCCAAGCTGTCCAGGTGTTTAAGGACAACATGATCCACACCAGGGAGTTGGAGGCAGAGCAAGCAAAGACGTATGCAGCGGAACAAAAACGTGCACAAACCATCGAAAGTCGGACAGGGGAGTTTTACAAGACGGTTACAGGCGCACTGGCGTCCGTGGGCTCATCGTCAGAAGAGATGCAATCTTCCTCTGAATCTCTATCGACCTTGGCGCAGGAGACCAGTACACAATCCATAGCCGTTGCAGCTGCGGCAGAACAGGCGTCTGCCAACGTACAGATGGTGGCTTCAGCAGCTGAGGAGTTGAGTTCATCCATATCTGAAATCAGCCGTCAGGTCGTCCAATCGACCTCTAGTGCGGCCTGTGCGGTAAGAGAGGTCGAAGAGGCCGACAAGCAGGTCCAGGGCTTGGCAGGAACTGTCCAGAGAATTGGTGAAATCGTTAAATTGATCACAGATATTGCCGAGCAGACAAATTTACTGGCCCTGAACGCGACCATTGAGGCTGCACGAGCAGGTGATGCCGGCAAGGGGTTTGCTGTTGTTGCCTCTGAAGTGAAGAACCTGGCCAGCCAAACGGCAAAGGCTACCGAACAGATCAGTGCTCAAATTGATGGCGTTCAAACAGCGACTCATGGCGCCGTCGTGGCAATTGAAGGGATCGGTACGACCATCAAGGAAGTCAGTGAGTTTTCGACGATGATTGCGTCTGCGGTTGAGGAGCAGGGGGCTGCCACGCAGGAGATCGCCCGCAACGTTGAACGAGCCGCGAGTGGTACGCAGGATGTGACAACTAATATTTCGAACGTGACCAGGGCAGCAAGGGAAACCGGTCAATCGTCACACCGGGGATTGAAAACAGCGAAGGAGTTGGCAAAACAGGCTGTCGTATTACGAAATGAGGTTGATTCCTTCCTGGAAGATATTGAGGCAGCCTAACCAAAGAGAATAACCAAAGAGTACATGTGTAGGGCATGAAAGGTTTCCCATGATAAAAGCCAACACGAATGTTATTGGCCTGTCGCCTGTCTTTTTGGCCAGTCTCGGGTTGATGTTAAGCGTGACTTTCTACATTGCCGACAGCAATGTTCCGCTCGGTGTTGCTGCGGGGGTGCCTTATGTTGCGGTGATCCTGATGACGTTGTGGATGCCAGGAAGACGCTATGTCATTTTTTTCGCCGTTCTCACATCAATTCTTGTTTTGCTTGGGCTGGCGGTTTCGCCATCTGGTGGCATCCAGTGGATGGTTTACACAAACCGGGGATTAGCGCTGTTTGCCATCTGGGCCTGTGCTTTTGTCATTTTTATGCGCTACAGAACCCGCCTGGAATTGAAGGTGGAAAAGAGAAAGTTGGAGGATTATCTCGAGATTACCGAGGCGATCATCATCGTTCTGGATGCCCACAGGAAAATCTCGCAAATCAACAAGCGCGGGTGTGATGTGCTTGGCTATGCTGAAAACGATTTGATCGGCAGGGATTGGCTGGATTTCTGTATTTGTGGTGGTTGTGAAAATAAGAGGGAAACCACAAGGGATCTCTTCGACAGCGGATTGCTACCCTGTGTTGATGACAAAGTAAGACACTTTGAGGGCCAGATACAAACTGACCTTGTACAAACTGACCTTGTACAAACCAATCCTATACAAACTAGCCTCGAAGGCCTCCGTGCTGCGCGCCGTGATATCAGGTGGAACGTTGTGGCTCTCAAGAATGATCATGGTGACATCATCGGTAGTTTGAGGGCCGGGATTGACATTACCAGACACAAACAGTCTGAAAGCGCTCTCATCGCAGCCCACAATGAGTTGGAAAACCGCGTGCAAGAAAGAACGCGTATGCTTGAGAGGGAAAAAGAACGCGCAGAATTGGCTAATCGAACAAAAACCGAGTTTCTTAATTATACCAGCCATGAGCTGAGAACTCCGTTAAACGCCATTATCGGTTTTTCAGAGATGATGCGCGATGAGCTCTTTGGGCCGCTCAATCACGACAGGTACGAAGATTACATCAAAGACATCCATCAGTCCGGCACCTACCTCAATGATATTATCAGTGATATTCTGGATGTCTCGAAAATTGAAGCGGGGGGCGTTTATCTGGATGAAAGCAGAATTAATGTAGAGAGGGCACTTTACAGCTGCCTGAAAATGAACGCGAACAAAGCCATCGAAAACGGTGTCAATCTTACGGCAAGAATTGAAGATAACCTACCTTGTCTTGAGGGAGACAGACGGCGGTTTAAACAAATCATCGTCAACCTTGTTTCCAATTCCATAAAATTCACGCCGGAAAAAGGCAACATCACGCTCGGGGCGTTTTTGGATCAAAGTGGGGCGATCGTTGTTCAGGTAGAGGACGACGGGATTGGCATCAGTGAAAGTGATCAACAGACGATCTTTGAGCCCTTTGCCCGGGCCGAAAGCAGCCATGTGAGAGAATACGACGGACTGGGGCTTGGCCTTCCCATCGTGAAATCATTGGTCGAGCTGCACGATGGCACGATTACGCTCAACAGTGTTTTGGGAAAGGGGACAAGCTTCACTATCAGATTCCCCCCACATCGCTCTGTTGCTGCTGATGTATCTGATCGGGAGGTTTCCTCTGATCAGTTAAGAGTGAGTTGAAGCGTTTGACGCCCATAACTTTACTTTGGTAATTTTACCCTGATATATCGCTGGGATATATCGCTGTGATGCATGGCAGGCCTCGTTTAAAGCCTGCCATACATTGATAGTTTCTAATCGGCAGCAAAGCAGTAAAAGAGGCCTGCGCCACCGGTTTTGGGTAGGTCAGCTTCGCCACAACCTCTGCTGTCATGGGCTGCGTTCCACGATGTATTGCCGCCGCCGTGGCGATCATGGTGACCGAGTGTGGCATTGCCTTCACTGGAACTGGTCCAGTTGCTGCAGGTATGATCGGCCTTTTCCCTTGGGAAATAGGCGGTGCCATCTGACATCGAACCCGTGAGAATATCGTGACGGTTTGGTTTGTCACCGCGTCCGTTGACCCGATTGCCGCTTTCATCCACAGCGGTGCGTTTGACAATGTTGGGATTGAGATGGAGTTGATCCACATCACTGGCGATTAGTTCGCCATTTGCGTTGTACCACGGGCCAAGGCCGATGCGATCGCGTGCAGAGACGCCGCGTTTGTCTTTTTCCTGGGTGCTGAGATAGGCTTTCCACGTGCGCCCGGTTGATCCAGCGGCTTCAGCCAGCTTGCCACAGTGGGCATCAGCGCCAGCAAGCCCGCCAAGATTTGCACCCTGTCCCAGGCCAACAGAAGTAACAAAAAATCCCATGGGATGATCTTCGGCAGCAATCGCATTTGGGGCGCCCATAAGAAAGAGTGTCCCTGCAATAGCGAGTGATTTGGAAATGGTCATTTCAACTTTCTCCCTGTTGTGTGTGGTTGTTATTCTGGAACGAATTGTTTTGACGCGAGATAGAATTAGACGAGATAGAATTAGAAAGGAACTTGTCTGATATTCGATTATTGGATTGATTTATTAGGCAATTGCAATTGAACAACCCATCTTTATAGAGACGATCATACAGCATTTTTGAAAATGATAGTGTAAAGTTTGTAAGCGAAAAGCGATACACAAGTCTGTGATACACAAGTCTGTGATATAGAAATCGGCAAAACCTTCAAAAGGCGTTCATGAGATCTTTAGGGGCAAAGCTGGCGCTTTAATTGTGGTGGAGGACTGGATTTGTTATTACCTATGTTTGAACAATAAAACGAACGGTAGCGATCTTTTATGAATTCTACAGGTGTCCTGGGCGATGCGATCCGTAAACGGCGACAAGATCGTAGCCTGACATTACAGCAACTGTCTGATCAAAGCGGCGTTAGCCGGGCGGCGATTTCAAAAATTGAGCGCGGCGACAGTGGAGCGTCGACCTCTGTTCTTGGTAAGTTGGCCGAGGCGCTGGACCTGTCGATTTCACAGCTTATCGGAGGGCGGCAGAAAGACCAAACCGTCTATATCCCTTCAGCGGCACAGCCTGTTTATCTGGAAAAGGAAACCGGCTTTGAGCGCCAGTCGCTCTCACCGCTCTATCTTGGTCGAGGGGTGGACTTTGTTGTGAACCGCCTGCCAGCCGGGGCCAAAACCGGTCCTTTTCCCTCTCATCGACAGGGGGTGGAAGAGCATCTCTATGTCACCAGAGGTCGTCTTAAAGTTACCCTTGGTGAAGAAGAGCACATCCTGGAGACCGGAGATTTCCTGCTTTACCAAGGCGATCAGAACCACACTTTTGAAAATTTAACGGCCTCTGAGTGCGAGTATTTTATCGTTATTGACAGCACCAACCTGAAATAAGTTCTTTAGCAACCCTCAAATGCCGACCTTCAAGTAATGCAGAGTTTCGGGCTAATCAAATTGTGTTCACGATTTCTCTATTTGTAGAAAAATTCTCTTTGTTGATATTTTGCTACATAATTCATCTCAACAAATGGAGTCTTCGATGACCGAGAGTACGCGTTCTAATAAAGTCAATTTACTGATCCGTAGCCTGATCACGGGGGTTTTCTGTGTCACAGCGGGAGGCTTGATTTCTGATGCCTTCGCTGGTGCAGATGACACGGCCGGAACAACACGTACACCTTTTAACGAGATCGAGTGGAAAGAGCTGCCGGGAGGACGGGCGTTGTCTTCTGTCAAAGGTGATTTCACCAAGGGTGCGCATGTGAAGTTTATCAAGTTCGGGGCTGGTAATAAAACTGTCCCTCACACGCATTCGCACAGTTATGTCGGTATCGTGGTCAAAGGCACTGCGCGTCACTACGAGCCGGGGAAACCAGAAACAGAAACTATTTTGCCTGTGGGGTCTTCCTGGAGCATTTCTGCAAATGTGCCGCATATCAGTGAGTGCTTGCCTGGATCGGAATGTATTTTTGTTACTCAGTCCGATGGTCCTTTTGATGTCAAGCCTGTCAAGTAAGCAGCTATAGGTAACGAACAAATTTGACCTTTTATCGAGTGGGGCTGTTTCAATCTCCACTCGATTACCTACAACAGATGAGAGACGATGAGGGATGAAAATACTGGTTCTCGGTGCGGGTGCAATTGGTGGATACTTTGGCGGACGGCTGCTTGAATCTGGCGCAGACGTAACCTTTCTCGTGCGCTCACCACGGGCGGAGCAATTGGCACGCGACGGGTTGATAATTGAAAGCTCGTCGGGAAACTTCAAGCAAAAGGTAAATGTGATTACTTCCTGTGAAAAAATTGCATCACCCGATATCATTATCCTGACCTGCAAGGCCTATGCTCTAGATGGAGCCTTGAATACCATTTCTGGATGCATTGGGCCGGATACAGTAATTTTACCCCTGTTAAACGGGGTGGCACATTATGATTGCATCGAACAACGTTTTCCGGGTTGCACTGTGTGGGGTGGTTTGGCACATCTGGGTGTGACTTTGACCAATGAGGGTGTGATACAACATTTTACCCGGCATCAAGTATTGATGTTTGGCCTTCGAAAAGGCGGGGATAATGAGAGAAGCTCTGTTCTTGCTAATAAATTCTTGAAAGCCTTTCAAGCGACGATGATTGCCACTTCTTTGGATGTACAATACCGCCCGTCAATTGATCAAGATCTTTGGGACAAGCTGGTTTTCCTCTCGACACTCGCCGGGACGACCTGCCTTATGCGGGCGGATATCGGGACGATCCTTGAGACCGAACATGGGCACCCGTTCATTCTTGATCTTTTGGGTGAATGCAGTGTGATTGCCAAGGCAGAGGGTTTTGCGCCGAACCCAGATCAAATGACGCGTTATCGCCACCAGTTGACAGAGCGGGGATCACCATCCAAAGCATCCATGCTGCGTGATATCGAACGTGGCGCACCCACTGAAGCCGATCATATTCTCGGAGATATGGTCGCAAGAGCTGCAAAATATGATATTCCTGCCCCATTGCTTAAAGTCGCTTACACTCATTTACAAGCATACGAGCGACAGCTTTAGCTGGGGGACGAGAATAAAGCGGGGATGCTGTCGAGGATATCCGGCATTGGTTTCATAGGTGAGTTCAGGGCTGATCTTACCAGCACAATAGGCTCTCGCGCTTCGGGAGTGCTGATCGGGATTGTACGAAGCGGTTTGCCGTCGTAGCTGATATCTGTCGGAGGAATGGTGTAACTAATGCCAACGCCTTCGCCATTGGCCGCGAGGGAGCGCATAACCTCAAGCGAGGCGGCCCGGTGTACGACTTTGGGCAATAAACCCTGCGCGCGAAAAAGCCTCATCATGTGGTGAATGGACAGGCCCTGATCCGAAAGAATGAGCGGACAATCGGCAAGGTCTTTGAGGCTGATTTTAGAGAGCTTTGATAGAGGGTTGTCTGGATGAAACATGGCATGGGGCGACAGAGTTGTCAGGGTCTGTTTTGTAAAACTTGCATCCAGTCCAAGGTCGTAGGAGATTGCAAAATCAATCCGGCCACTCAATATTCCGCCAGCCAGATCTTCAAAGCTTCCGACTTGTGGAAGGACTGTTATCGTTGGAAAACGTTTTCGAAGATGCTGTAATATCGGCGCAAGGTAAGTTGGTGCCAGATCTTCGAAACAACCTAACGTAAGGCGCAGCAAACTACGACTTTCCTGTGCCTTGGGATCTTCCATTCTTGCGGCATCGAGCAAAAGCGTTTCGACGTCTTTGACGAAAGCGCGGCCAAAGTTGGTCAGGGTTATAGGTGTTCCCTTGCGACGGATAAAAACCTTTCGCCCCTGACGCGCTTCGACCTGTGTTATCGCAACGGAGAGAGCGGGTTGGGAAACATGAAGGATTTGTGCGGCCTTTGTTAGACTGCCCGCACGTGCGATGGCGACAATATATTCATATTGCCGAAGCGTAAGATATAACATGAAATTATAACTAACTTAATCAAATATTATTTGAAACTAATTATTTGCTGCCCCAGACTTCTTATTAGAAAAAAGGCAATCAAAAAACATATCATTTGGGGATATCAAGCATGCTGCATCCATTATTAACGCAAGATCATGTTGAAGCGTACCAAAGAGACGGTGTTGTTCTCGTAAAAGGACTGTTCAAGGACTATGTCGAACAACTGCGTAAGGGGATCGAGACGAATATGGCGGAACCCGGTCCGTACGCGGCGGAAAACCTCAAAGTCGGGGAAAACGGTCGTTTCTTTGATGATTATTGCAACTGGAACCGGATTGCTGAATTCGAAGAAGCTATCCGCCATTCCCCTGTGGCAGAGGTTGCGGCCGATCTTATGCAATCCAGCGCGGTTCTGGTTTTTCACGATCACGTTCTGGTAAAAGAACCGGGAACTTCCAAGTCAACGCCCTAGCATCAGGATGGCCCTTATTATTTTGTCGAAGGACAACAGAACGTGAGTTTCTGGGCACCGATGGACCCAGTGAAAGAGGCGTCTTTACGTTGTGTTGCCGGGTCTCATCTTTGGAAAAAACCGGTGTTGCCGACGCGCTGGTTATCAGAAGAGGACTTTTATGCCGGCGAAGATATTTACATGCCCGTTCCTGACCCGGATGCAGAGGGCATGAAGATATTAGAGTGGGAAATGGCGCCCGGTGATGCCGTCGCCTTCAACTATAAAACCTTGCATGGGGCACGAGGTAACAATGCGAATGCCCGGCGTCGCGCTTTCTCTCTCCGCCTCGTTGGTGATGATGCCCGCTATGTGGAACGCGCGGGTCCGACTTCGCCACCTTTCCCCGGACATGGCATGAAACCGGGAGAGAAATTACGTGAAGACTGGTTCCCGACCATTTTCACCAAATAACAGGGCTTACCAAATACTGGATCTTACAGGTGAACTTCAGAAGGTTTACAGAGGCCCAGGTGGTTTTTGACCCTCTGGCCTTTGATCCTCTGGCCTTTGATCTTTAGGTCTCTGATTCTCTGGGAGTTCAGCGATCATTTTGCGGGCCAGTTTCATCCAGTCGTCGATGAGGGCTTTGGCCATGATTGCCTGACCGATGTTTTGTGTGCCCGCATTTTTCTGGTCTTGCAGCATCAGGCCCTCGACGATGGCGCGGATCTGGAAAGAGTCCAACCCGACCCGAAAGTGATCTGAGTTCTTGTTATCAATCTCCCCGGTATCTTTGGGCAGGGGATCGTTGTGGATGATATTGCGAATGGTAAGGGCAAGTTCGGCGTCGGTTTTGCGCAGCAGTTCATAGGTGAAGTTCAAACTTCCACGGCTGAATACATCAGATTCACTGATACTGTAAGAAGAGGGTGCCTGGGGCATTGCATAACTCTCTTAAGTTTTTTGTTATTCTCTTGTATCTTAGTAAAACACTATTTTGTGGATTTGTTAAAAGGTAATTCAACCGGGAGTGATTTTGTGTGGTGCCCTATAATTTAAGAGGACGTAATTATGCCATCACAAGCGAGCCAATTTGTCGGATCAATTCCCGGGGCGGTGTCGATCCGGGAATGGTTATGCAGTCAATTCAGGATGCCTTACGAGTGCACTTTGGTTCAGAGCCCGCATCGATGCCATTGCTTGCCAAAGTATATAGCGGATCAGTGGCTTGATATTATTGTGTAATTGGGGTTTAGTTCTTTTCAAGAGATCTCGCCGATAGGGCAGATCAACAGACGGGAAAATGATCTATGGGAAAATTTCTGAGTATGATTGCGAAACTAATTGTTCTGCTGGTCGTCAGCATTGCTTTGTATGTTGCTGTTGTTGGGCGTGATCGTGCGTTGGAAATCGTTTTTGGCCCTCTAAAAATCCAGTCAGTTGATTTTTCC
>MAAC01012116.1_pt1 | contig 18586 bp, 11 predicted proteins | sample 1115981 | NCBI WGS metagenome assembly MAAC01 (sample SAMN04961126, study PRJNA320927) | seawater metagenome | isolation source: sample BD02T64 sea water enriched with oil for 64 days | place: USA:Gulf of Mexico | collected 2013-07-27
AACGAATTATTTAAAGATATATTGCTTGAATCAGGTTTTGTTAAAGCAATTTCGTCTGAAGAAGAAGATACCTCAGTAGCAGGTAATGATAATGGTAAGTACCTTGTGTCATTTGACCCGTTAGATGGCAGCTCAAACATCGATATTAACTCACTGATTGGTACTATCTTTTCTATCCATGAAGCGCCAGAAGATATGGCTGCCGATGACTCGGATATGTTCAAACAAGCAGGTCATCGTCAAGTTTGTGCCGGTTATGTGTTATATGGCCCTGCCACCATGTTAGTGATGACTACAGGCAGCGGCACGCATTTTTATGTGCTTGATAGAACTCACGGCGGCTACCTTTTAGTTGAACGTAACGTACAAGTGCCGGCTGATACGCAAGAGTTTGCTGTTAACATGTCAAACCAACGTTTTTGGCAAGCGCCAATGCAAAACTATATTAATGATTTAATTGCGGGTGACTCAGGCCCTCGTGGTAAAAATTTCAATATGCGCTGGATTGCTGCCATGGTTGGCGATATTCACCGTGTTTTATGTCGCGGCGGTATATTCACCTACCCTACCGACAGCAAAAACGCAAAACAACCTTATAAATTGCGTTTAATGTATGAAGCTAACCCTATGGCATTTCTTCTGGAACAAGCAGGTGCTTTAGCAATGACCAGTGAAGGTCGTATTATGGACATAGAGCCAAGCAGTATTCACCAACGTGTAGAAGTTATTATGGGCTCTAAGAACGAAGTTGAAAAATGTTTAAGTTATTATAAGTAAACGAAACCTTTTTCAGAAAAAGCCTTACCTTTGCTAAGGCTTTTTTATTGCCGGTGTCAGCTATATAGTCATAAAGCAGTAGGCCATATTAGTATTTGGCTAGGGAAATCGTGATTTAAATTTGTTATGACCCTATTTGTTATTGTCTTTACTAGAAAGTCGAGTTGCGCAGACTCAGCCAGCTGAAAATACTTATCGCTTTTCAGCACACTGATGCCGCAATCAAAGGGGGTTATTAGGAAGTAACAAGTAACCTTGGAATAAAAGGAATAAAAGTAATAAAAGGGGTCAGAGCCGCTTTAAATTGAAAGTAGCAATTACCTGTCCCCTATTAAGAACCCAATATTTCAAATATTATAATTGATAGGTTTTTCCACATCTAGTTCTAATGCTAAATTACAAACAAGTTAGCACCTTATCAAACATTACCTTTGGTAAGGTTTTTTCCAAAAAATTACAAATCACTTGGCCGTCCTTGATCTTCTTGGCTGTAGTCACACACTCCTTGAGGAAATACCTTTTCCAATTGTTGCTGATAAGAATGCATATCAACTGAGCCATACAAACCTTGTTTTATTGCTTGCTTTACCGACATTAACTGACATTTAAACATATCGCCAGACCAAGTGCCGCCGGCCTGAATGCGGCTGGTACTATACATGGGGTATATTGTTTGACATTTTCCTTCGCTTTTATTATTCCACTGACCATCCCAAATATTTTGCCCTTGAAAAAGCACTTCACCATTGGCTGAAAAGCATTGATCAGACAAGCCTTTGGGTTTCGCTGCGGTAACGGAAATATTAGGGATATTTCTTAATGTTAAGAGCCATTCATCCATAAGCTTAAAAGCTAAAACAGCAGGATTATAGTTTTTGTCTGAAATCCAAATAACATGATTATCACTATGACTATTTTGCTCAATTATTCTTAGCCTTGAATAAAAAGAAGCAGATACATGATGCATATCTAAATCATCTTCTAAATAATGGCGCACATCAATAATCGGCAAAGAAACTTTGCCAATAAACACCTGCCCTGAGCGGTAAGCCGCCTGCATAGCTTTCATTGAACCTTGATGCCGACCTGCAACACCTTGCGTAACAGCAGTTATATTTTGATTACCCCATAATGATAACCATAACGGAATTTTTCGACCAAACGGTAGCCAAATATGCTCGGCGGTCATTTCAGTTTGTGGTTTCCAGCTGCCAATTTTACTATTGAGATCAACAAATTCATCTACCGTTATAGATTTTTGTTGTAAAGCTAGCAGGCCATACTGAACACCAACATTGTCCCAAGTTGACAGGCCATAACCTAAGTTATCTTGCCCTAACACGCTGACCAAGTCTTGCCAAAAACTCCACTTAACTTGCTTTACCACATCATGATGGAAAAAATCGCGTAAAAAACCTTGTCTGGGGTTATTTATAAAACTTGATAGGCCGAAATAGCCGTTAATACATTCGCTGTTACCGCTAGGCAGAGAAGGAACAAATCCCGCCATAAGCTGATTTACCGGCTGTAAATAACCGGCACGTTGAGGAAAGTCATTAAGAGCATTCATGCCTTCAACGGCTTGTCTTTTGTGCCAATCAAGCCAATGAGATTTTTTATTCGCTCGAAAAGTAAAATAATTATTAAGCAGATCACAATCTAACGCATAGGTGGTTTGGGTGATCATATCGGGGTAAGAGTAAAGCGGGATCAAGCCATCTAATATGCCAATACTATTTTGAGCAATTAAATATTGCGCTAAACCACCACCTGAGCCACCAATACCAACGGTATATAAAGGCATTCCATACAAGCTAACAAAATGTTTTTTTACCCGCCGAGCGGTATCTTCGGCTAAGAGCATATTGTAGGTGTAACTGGTTTTATTGCCGCTAGAGCTAATAACCGCGTAACCATCTAGCAATTGCTGTTTTTGCCTGTCAATGACCCGTTTTGCTTTTTGCTTCCCCTGACGATAGCCAATACCCGAGCCACCATTAAATTGAAAGACTAGGCGTTGGTTCCATTTTGATTTTGATACACGTGAACCTATTTCGTTAGCGCTAATTGGCATCACTATCGTATAAATAAAGCGATTTATTGTGCCCTGCTCAACTCTCAACAAAGTGTTATCTGCTACTTCATCAGTAAACTGCTGTAAAGCAAGCGCAGTTAACTTGTTAATATCACCACTTTTACTTAAAGAATAATAGTGTACCTTTGCTGCGATATTGCAGTCTTTAGAATAACCGATTACTTTTATCGGCTGCAAAATATCATCATAAACGGGTACGCCATAGCCCGCTTGGTTATCAACCATAGGTTGACCTAAACCTGAGTCGACGGTCATACAATAAAAAGGATATTGAGTATTGCCCGCATATAAACTGTTCACAGGCCCATGTTGACCAAGCTTGATGGGAAAGTCGAAGGGGTCGGCTGGCCTAATACTTTGACTAATGTGTTGCTTGAAAGGTAATAATGGATTACTAACAGTTGGCGCAATTTTTTTCACTTGCCGAAAAGCATACGACTGTGTTGGCATGACAAGGTTGAGAGTTATTTTAGCCATTATAATAACGACAACAGCCAAAAGAGAGTAAAGCAGTGGTTTCTTAAACATCATTTGCCCCTATTTAATAGCTTAAGATTAAATTGGAAATTACTTACCCGCCTTTTAAGCCTAGTGCAAAAAAAACATTTTCTGGTAATGAGCTTTAAAATATTTGGATAATAATCGTGATATATTCATAATTTCCCTGAAATTACATAAAGTTACTTGGCTATAAACTCATTAATCATAAATAAGTGCTTTAGCTAGACTTTTTGCTATATACCCAAGCAATAAAGAGTTTGGTAGAATATAAGCAAATTAAAGGAGAGTACTTTTTATGCCAAATTATGTTGTTGGACACAAAATTCCTGACTCAGATTCAATCTGTTCAGCTATCGCGTTATCCTACTTAAAAACCACCTTAGGTGAGGAAACTGTTCCTGCCCGTTTAGGTGAACTTAGCCCTGAAACCTTATTTATTTTAGATAAATTTGGTTTTGAGCAACCGATGCTAAAAACCAGTTATGCCGGTGAGAATATTTATATTGTTGATCACTCTGAGCGAACTCAAGGCCCTGATGATATTGATGATGCCACTATTTTAGGCATTATTGATCACCACAAATTAGGTGATATCACCACATCAACACCACTAGAAATTTGGGTGCGCCCTGTTGGTTGTACTAACACTATCATCAAAATGATGTATGACTTTCACAACGTTGAAATTCCTAAAAATATCGCTGGTGCTATGATGTGTGCTATTTTAAGTGATACGGTAATTTTTAAATCGCCAACTTGTACCACTGCCGATATAAAATGTGTTGAAGCGTTAGCCGAAATTGCTGGTATTGAAAATCCTGCCGATTTAGGTATGGAAATGTTTAAAGTAAAATCAGCCGTTGTCGGTACACCTGTTCGCGATTTAGTATTACGTGATTTTAAAGACTTCAACATGAATGGCAGCCTTGTTGGTATTGGCCAATTAGAAGTAATTGATTTAGCTATTTTTGATGATATGAAGGCTGATTTAGCCGCAGACATTGCTAAGCTAAAAGCGGAAGGCAATCGTCACAGTGTTTTATTATTATTAACCGATATTATGAAAGAAGGCTCTGAGCTTTTAGTCGTCAGTGATAATGAGAATTTAACGCAAGCCGCATTTGATAAAGCAACCACCGATGGCAAAGTATGGCTTGATGGTGTACTTAGCCGTAAGAAGCAAATTGTACCACCGTTGCAAGACGTTTTTGCCTAATACCAATTGCACTAACTAAGTGATCATTTTCAAATGGCCTAAATGTCCAATAACGTCGTTGCTTTCAATCCCAATAGCCAGCTATTGCTCAATCAAGCGCCTTGTTCTTGAAAATTTATTCTCATTGAATTCTGTACCCTTAATTAATCCAAATGGTATAACCACTTCTTCAGTTATTCAAGTTACAAAAAAACCAGCAATTGCTGGTTTTTTTATTCTATAGCTTATAAAAGCGCTTTAATATTGCAGATGAAAACTTTAGTAACAAGGCGAAAGCACGGAGTTGACGTTAGTCAATGAGTACTTTCAACGATGTTAATAAAGAATTTCAGCAAAAAGATTAAACTCTTTCGAATACTGTTGCGATACCTTGGCCAAGACCGATACACATAGTCGCTAAGCCGATATTTACATCTTCGCCTTCCATCAAGTTAATCAGCGTACCCGAAATACGAGATCCTGAACAACCTAGTGGATGACCTAATGCAATAGCACCGCCGTTTAAGTTAATTTGATCCATTTTATCTTCAACTTTTAATGCTCTAACACAAGAAAGTGCTTGTGCAGCGAAAGCTTCGTTAAATTCAAATAACTCAATATCATCAATAGATACACCAGCACGTTTTAATGCTTTTTTCGTTGCAGGAACAGGACCAAAGCCCATTGTTGATGGATCGCAACCAGCAACAGCCATACCACGAATTTTAGCACGAGGTGTTAAGCCTAGTTCTTTCGCTTTATCAGCTGACATGATTAACATTGCCGAGGCACCATCAGAAAGCGCCGACGAAGTAGCTGCAGTTACGGTACCGTTAACAGGGTCAAATACTGGACGTAATTTTGATAAGCCTTCAGCAGTAGTTTCTGGACGGATAACTTCATCATGCTCAACTAAAGTCAATGCACCTGATGCATCATGACCTTGTGTAGCAACAATTTCATTATCCCAACGGCCCGCTAAAGTAGCTTCATGAGCTTTTTGATGTGAACGAGCACCAAAGGCGTCTTGCATTTCACGAGTGATACCAAATTTCTTACCCAATAATTCAGCCGTTAATCCCATGTTGCCAGATGCTAAGGCAATATGTTTATTCAATGCTGGATCAAAATCAATATCATACATCATAGGTACGTGACCCATGTGCTCAACACCGCCGATAAGGAATACATCGCCCTGTCCAGCCATAATGCTGGTACTTGCTTGATGTAATGCTTCCATAGAAGAACCACATAAGCGATTGACAGTAACGCCACCAATAGACTTTGGTAAACCTGCAAGTAATGATGCATTACGTGCAATGTTGAAACCTTGTTCTTTAGTTTGCTTAACACAACCCCAAATAACATCTTCAATGTCATTTGGATCTAATGCAGGGTTACGTACTAAAATTTGCTTCATTAAGTGTGCTGATAATGCTTCAGCACGTACATTACGAAAAACACCGGCCTTAGAGCGACCCATTGGAGTTCGTATGCAATCTACAATTACAACTTCATTCATTTTATTCTCCTCGGCTTAAGCTGATTTAACATCAGTAGTGAAATAAGATTTACCGGCTTTAGCCATATCACGTAAACCATCAGTGACTTGATAAATCTCGCCCAGATGTGCGTATTTATCTGCCATTGCGATAAAGTTATCTAAACCAAGTGTTTCTAAATACCGAATTGCACCGCCTCTAAATGGAGGGAAGCCAACACCGTAGATTAAGCCCATATCTGCTTCAGCAGCTGTATCAACTACACCTTCTTCTAGACAACGAACTACTTCATTAACCATAGGGATCATCATGCGAGCAATAATCTCTTCTTTGCTAAAGTCTTTCTTGTCAGCACAGCTTTCGTCAAATAAATCGTAAGCAGTTTGTGCTGCAACTTTCATTGGACGACCACGTTTGTCTTTAATATGGTCGTAGAAACCTTTACCATTTTTCTGACCAAAACGATCATTCTTGTATAAGATACTTACCGGATCATCACCTAGTTTTTGCATGCGGGTTGGGAAACCAGCTGACATAACACCAGTACAGTGATCTGCGGTATCAATACCAACAACATCAAGTAAATAAGCAGGACCCATAGGCCAGCCGAATTGTTTTTCCATTACTTTATCAACAGCAACAAAATCAGCACCTTCAAGTACTAATAAGCTAAAGCCAGCAAAATATGGGAATAAAACACGGTTAACATAAAAACCAGGACAGTCATTAACAACAATAGGTGATTTACCCATTTTAGCCGCATAAGCAACAACAGCAGCAACCGTTTCATTTGAAGTGTCTTTACCACGAATAATTTCAACTAGTGGCATTTTATCCACAGGGTTAAAGAAATGCATACCACAGAAGTTTTCTGGGCGCTTCACACTTTGTGCTAGCAAATCAATTGAAATAGTAGAGGTATTAGAGGTTAAAATTGCATCGTCGCTAATAACACCTTCAACTTCAGCTAAAACCATGCCTTTTACTTTCGGGTTTTCAACAACAGCTTCAATAACAATATCAACATCTTTTACGCTGTCATAACTTAATGACGGAGTAATGTTATTCAATACGCCAGCCATTTTTTTAGCATTCATGTGACCACGACCGACCTTTTTGGTCAAAATCGCAGTTGCTGTACTAAGGCCTAAATCAAGCGCTTGATCATTAATATCTTTCATAATGATAGGTGTGCCTTTATAAGCTGATTGGTATGCAATACCACCGCCCATAATTCCTGCACCTAATACTGCGGCTTTATTAACAGCTTTTGTTGCAAGTTTGGCTGCTTTTTTAGCTTTGCCTTTAATCACTTGATCAGCCATAAACAGGCCAATTTGCGCTGTTGCTTCATCAGTTTTTGCTAATTTAGCAAAACCAGCATTCTCTGCAGCCATTGCGCCAGTACGATCTAATGTAGCAGCAGCAATCAATGTATTTATCATAACCATTGGTGCAGGGTAATGCTTACCCGCTTTAGCGGCGATCATACCTTTACAGGTATTCGATGACATGATCAATTCTGTTTCAGATAAACTTAATGACTCTAATTTAGGCTGACGTTTAGCGCGCCAATCTAATTTTCCATTAATTGCTAAGCTAAGCATGCTAATAGCTGCGATACGTAAATCTTCTGGCTCAACAACGGCATCTAAAAGCCCTTGTGCAAGTGCTGCAGCAGGTTTAAATGCTTTACCTGTTGACATCCACGTTGCGGCATTATCAAAACCAATAACGCGAGGTAATCTTACTGTACCACCAAAACCAGGCATCAACCCTAGTTTAACTTCTGGTAGACCAATGCTGGTAGTAGTATCAGCAACACGGTAGTCACATGCTAAGGTCATTTCACAACCGCCGCCTAAAGCAACACCATTAATAGCCGCTATAGTGGGTAATTGAATATCTTCAAATGAGTCAAAAACATCAGAGGCACTTTTCGCCCAAGAAACTAATGTATCTTCTGGCTGATTAAATGACTCTAAAAATTCAGTGATGTCGGCACCAACAATGAATGTTGATTTTCCAGACGTTACCATAACGCCTTTAGCATCACTACAATTGTTAATGGCTGCAACTACAGCCTTGTATTCTTCAAATGTTGCTTGATCAAATTTGTTTACTGATCCCTGAGCATCGAACTTAAGTTCTACAATGCCGTCTTCTAGTAATTGGGCTGAAAGGCTCTTGCCTTGATATATCATGCTTTGTCTCCTTCACCTAAAAGTGGTGTTGATGTTTTGATGATGTGTTGTCTAGATATTTTAGTGTAATTTTCCACGCTAAAAAAACATAGACAACTAATAATAGCTGAATGAGTGTGCCTTGAAAGATAATGAATAGCAAATTTATTTAAACAACCGTTTTAATTAGCTGTATCAATTTTTATTTTTTAAATCTAAGACACTGTTTTATTTAAAGTAACAATAAAACAACGAGTATTTCATTGCTAGGAACAAATTGTTAATAATTGTTAGATCACGTAAAATATTTATTTTATGTCCCCTTTATAGCCATACAAAGTTAACTAATGATAAAACTTATAAAACGCTTTAACCAACCTGAACACTTACTGTTAGCCATGGCCTTTACTATGCCGTTAGCATTTTCGGTATGGATGGTACTACTCAATAATTTTGTTATTGAAAAAGCGAGTTTTACCGGTATAGAAATTGGTATATTGCAAAGCCTTAGAGAAATACCAGGTTTTTTAGCTTTTACGGTAATTTACGCTTTGATATTTATAAAAGAGCAGCGTCTTGCCTTAATTTCTTTAGCGGTAACTAGCTTAGGTGTTTTCCTGACAGGCTTTTTCCCAACGATTACGGGCTTGTATTTAACCACCATATTTATGTCTGTTGGTTTTCACTACTATGAAACATTAAGCCAATCTCTAACATTACAATGGATAAGTAAAGATAAAACGGCTCATTTTTTGGGACGCATGCTGTCAGTTAAAGCAGTCGCTTCGTTATTAGCCTTCTCAAGTGTATGGTTATTAGTGGAGCAGGTTAATTGGAGCTACCAAGCAACGTATGCTTTATTCGGTGGTATTGGTTTATTATTGACTTTATTGTTAGCACTGTCATTTAAACACTTTCCTGAGCAAACCCCACAAACAAAAAAACTTATTTTACGAAAACGTTATTGGTTATTTTACGCATTAACTTTTTTCAGTGGTGCACGCCGGCAGATATTCGTGGTGTTTGCTGGCTTTTTAATGGTAGAAAAATTTCATTACAGCGTTGCCGACATCAGTGCACTTTTTTTAATTAACTATATTTTTAATTGGTTGTTCGCAGCAAAAATTGGCAAGTTAATAGGAAAAATTGGTGAACGGGCAACATTGCGCTTTGAATATATTGGCTTGATTGTAATTTTTATTAGTTATGGATTAGTAGAAAACGCGAATATAGCCGCCGCACTTTATGTTATCGACCACCTATTTTTTGCGCTGGCTATTGCGATTAAAACCTACTTTCAAAAAATTGCCCAACCAGAAGATATGGCAGCTAGCGCAGGAGTGAGCTTTTCAATAAACCATATCGCTGCAGTAGTCATTCCTGCACTACTGGGGTTATTGTGGATCATTCAGCCGGCTTGGGTGTTTTATATTGGTGCGGGATTCGCCGCTTGTTCATTGGTTTTAGCTTTATTAATACCGACTAACCCCGAAGCAGGACAGGAAACCAACCTTTCAATGATTCGATTTTTAATCCCTAATACTAAGTAAAACCAAGTAAAGCCGTGCTTGGGTATGCACTATCAAATTAAAAGCCAGTTATAGTCAAAGCTAACTATTACCTTTGACTATAACGTTTAACTCTAGTTTTTAGCTATTGTTTTTAAGGAAGTTTAAAAACTCGTCTTGAGGCATAGGCTTAGCATAGTAAAAACCTTGCACTTCGTCACAACCCAGCTCAATTAAACGCTCTTGTTGCTCTATTTCTTCAATACCCTCGGCAATTACTTTCAGGTTCATCTTTTTGCCTAAATCAATAATGGTTTCAGCAATAACCGATTGGCCTTTTTTGGCAATGTTTGTAATAAACGCCCGATCAACTTTTAAACGATCCAGCGGTAGTTTTTGTAAATAACTTAATGAAGAAAAGCCAGTACCAAAATCATCAAGCGCAATGCTAATACCACGCTTTTTCAATTCAACGAGTGCATCAATAACCACTTGCGGATCATCCATTAAAATATTTTCAGTTATTTCTAACTCTAACCTGCCTGGTTTAACTTGATGACTTTCTATGGCACTTAATACGGTTTCAACAAAATTACCACGCCTGAATTGAGGAATAGAGACATTGACCGAAATAGTGATATCAGCGAAATTTTGTTGGCTAAGATCATTAATTTGCTGACAAGCTTGATTAACAACCCAATCACCAATCTCAATAATTAAACCTGAATATTCGGCTAAAGGAATAAATACCGCCGGAGAAATAAAGTTACCGTCAGCCGTGCGCCAACGTAACAATGCTTCTGCGCCAATCACTTTCGCGGTATCTAAAGCTAGTTGGGGTTGATACCAAAGCTCTAGTCTATTTGCAGCAAAGTCTGTGCGTAATTCCCTGATCATATTCAGACGCCAGAAAGTCTCATCTTCCATCTCAGGATTATAATAAGCAAAGTGATCAATACGCTGTTTTTTGGCCAGGTTTAAGGCGATATTAATTTGGTTTAGTACTTGTACACCACTGCCACTGGCATGCTCTTTGGTACAAAAACCAAAACATGCATTAATTGGTAATTTTTGTTCTCCAGCAACAAAGGGTTGTTCAAATAATTGACTTAATGCCTCTGGCGTTAAGCAGGCTGTGGTGCCGATAATACCAAAAACATCGGCGCCAACGCGGGCTACTTTGCAATCGCAGCCCATATTTTGTAAGCGCAAAGATACTGCAACCAACAACATATTACCGACATCTTGACCTAAGCCATCATTAACATCACTAAAATGATTCAAATCAACAAGTGCTGCCACTTCACCATCACCTTCGTTTTTCGCGAAAAGATCCAAGAAGCGAACAAACTCAAGTCTATTAGGTAAATTGGTCAACCAATCTTTATAAGCGGCATTACTCAACTTTTGGAATAAATGAACATTTTCATAACCTACGGCGGCATTTGTTAAAAAAACTTCTAACAATTGCTGCTGAGTTTCAGTTAAAGGCTCTTGCAAAGCAAGGTAGACAACCGCACGATAGCCACCTCTCGCTAAATAAAAATATTGAGATAAGTCTTGATATTGATGTACTTTTTGAGTGAAGCAAGATTTAACCTGTAGGCTGATTTGCTCATTTTTAAGGGTATCTAACTTTTGCTTGGTTAGTATGGTAGAGAAACCTTGTTGGGCAATGATATAAAAGCTTAAATCATCGGCATTGTCTATAATACCCTGCCCTCGAGCACAAAATAAACACTCAATATCTTGATCAATAAGTTTAGTGAGTTGTTGTAAAACCCCTTGGCAATAATCCGTTATAGAATGCAGCTCTATAAGATTAGCAGAGCCAGACACTATTTTTTCTAAACCTTTGCGGTTTTCTGTGACGGTAGCAATCTGTTGATAAGAGCGAATGGCCGCATAAACAGTAGTAACGAGTTTTCGTCGGGTCAGCTCTGTTTTAGTTTTATAGTCATTAATGTCATATTCTTTGATGACGCTTTCTTCTGGTGCGTAACCCGGTTGACCTGTTCGTAAAACAATACGAATATCTTGTCGCAATAAATTTTCACGAATATGTTTAACAACATTTAAACCCGCATCGTCTGTTTCCATAACGACATCGAGCAAGACTAAAACTATATTATCATTTTGCTCAATTAACGTGCAGGCATCTTGACCTGAATAAGCATGTAAATATTCTAAACGGCGCCCTAGAACAACTAAGTCAGACAGAGCTAGCTGGGTGACAGAATGAATTTCAGGGTCGTCATCAACAATGAGAACCTGCCATGCTTCTCTGCCGTCGCCATCTAAAATTTCATCTTCATCGCTATCATCGATAAAGAGGAAGTCATCATTAGAATTTTCTGATGCTTGCATACTACCCTCAAGTAATTAAGCTTTTTATAAGCTAATTAAATTTGAATTGTTATTGTTAAGTTAATTCATTATGTCACTATAACTTAACTATACCTTAAAGCTAATTTTTTACCTCATACTTCTAGATAATAAAAGCCACTTTGACAATATTCAATAAATCAATACAATAAATTTAATATATGATCGAAAAATCGTGCATAAAAGCGATAACTTACTGCTCAGGATAGAACAATTATGGCAAATTCAGATAAAACACCCGTGGTCATTGTTGATAAAGAAGATAGTATTTCTGCTCAAGATGATTCTCACACAATGATAGAACATGATGCCGCCAAGAAAGCAACAGAGTCTCCTGTTCATAAACAGTTTTTTAGTATTAGCCAACAGTTTGGTCTTGAAGCCGCTTTATTGCCTGTTGAAAAACAAATGCCTATCGAAGATCGCAGCAATAAACGGGCGCGTTTATTAAGCTTGCGCAAGCAAAAAAATATTGAAGCCATAATGGAGAAAACTTATAATTTTTGCGCCAGTAAAACCATTGATAAGAGAACTGATTTAGATTGGTTTAACCGTTTTGTCACGTTAGCAGAAGATGTTAGCAATAAAACCATGCAAGATTTATGGGCTAAAATATTAGCCGGTGAATTAGCTCGTTCAGGCACTTATTCGCTAAAAGCGTTAAAAGTATTTCGAGAAATGAGTATTGTTGATGCAAAACTACTGGCTAAGGCATGCTCCTTAGCAGTAAAAGATCAAAGTAGAAAAAATATTCGAATTATTACAGGTGGTTATCAACAACCGGGTTTATTTAATTTTTTTAATAAAGACCGACAACAATATATCAACCTAAGTCAATTCGGCTTAAATTATGCTGATTTATTATCATTGGCTGATAATCATTTGATTTTTATACAAGAAAGTGAATCGAACATAATGGCTAACAATGAAGCTATCAACTTTAGTTACAATAGTTTGCCACTAAAGTTGACTAGCAAAAAAGCCAATGTCACGCTGCAATTTTATAAGTTCACCACCATTGGCACAGAGCTGGCTCAACTTATTGCTGATAAAGCCAATGATGATTTTTTGAGCCATGTACAACAGCAACTAAGTCATAATTTCAATATAGAAAGCAACGAATAAATTGAGTAACGAGCAAGTAAAGTTTCGAGTTACGAAGTTAGCTGCTATCAAAATGTATCTTGGTAACTATTAACTCATTATTCGTTACTCGTTACTCGTTACTCACACTGAACCTATATACCATCACCATCAGTATGTAAGCCACATTCACGTTGCCCTGGCCCAAAGCGAGTTTCACTTTCATCCATGCCTAAGGTTAACGGCCTAGTACTATGCACATCACCCACAGACACATAACCTTGCTCCCATAATGGGTGATAAGGTAAATCGTGCTTCGTTAAATATTGGTGCACATCCCTATTACTCCAATCAATAATCGGATGTACTTTAAAGCGACCGCGTAAAATTCCGACTACCGATAATCCTTGTCGGTGATCAGATTGTTGCCTGCGCACCCCTGAAAACCAAGTACCAGAATTTAATTCAGACAAGCCACGCTCTAGCGGCTCAACTTTATTTTTTCGGTTGTATTGCTTTAAGGCCTCATCATCTTGAGCCCATTGCTCGCCATACTTAGCCAGTTGCCACGCAGCACTTTCTACGGCGCTATAAACATGTAAATTTAGCTTTAAACGATCGGTCAGTTGCTCAATAAAACGATAAGTTTCAGGAAACAAATGCCCAGTATCAGTAAGCAACACTGGAATATTGGCATCGACTTGCGTCATCATGTGCAGCATTACTGCCGACTGAATACCAAAACTTGATGACAGAACAAATTGACTAGGCAAGTTTTCCATAGTCCATTCAATACGCGCAAGTGGCGTTTTTTTCTCTAAATCATCATTCCATTGCGCTAACCAAGGCTTAGGTAGAGAAGCTGGAAAGCGATTACTGACTTTATTAGCACTAAAACGTTCATTAGCCGACAACTGCGTTACTACCTCAGATTTAGTCGAGATAAGTGAGCTAGTCATCGTGAAAGTCCCTCATGCTTATTTTTACTTCAGCAACAATACCCATGCGGATAACAAAATCACCAAAAGCTTCATCTTGATTTCGCTCAGCCGCCCAACGGGCACTCAAGCTGTCAATCTCAGCTAAAATATCTTGCTCACCAAGGTTTTCTTTATAAAGCTTAGGAATACGAGTACCGCCTAGGTTACTACCTAAATACATATTGTATTTTCCTGGCCCCTTACCCACTAACCCCATTTCAGCCAACATGGCACGACCACAGCCGTTAGGACAGCCTGTTACACGTAAGATAATGCTTTCATCTGCTAAGCCATTCTTAGCTAAAATACCATCAACATCGTCAATTAATCTAGGTAAGTAACGCTCTGCTTCGGCCATCGCTAATGGGCAAGTAGGAAAAGCAACACAAGCCATTGAATTTTTACGTTGATTTGAAACGCCATCATCAATTAAACCATTTGCACGGGCTATTTTTTCAATTTTTGCTTTATCTGCTTCGGCAACACCGGCAATAATCAAATTCTGGTTTGCTGTTATGCGAAAATCACCTTGATGAATTTCGGCAATATTACGCATACCTGTTTTCAGTGTTTTATTTACCCCTTTATCACTAGGGAGGTCTAAAATTCGACCATTTTCGATAAACACAGTTAGGTGATGCTTGTTATCAATACCTTTTACCCAACCAATGCGATCACCACGGTCGGTGAATTCATAAGGGCGGCTTTCGCTAAAGATTACGCCTGAACGTTTTTCTACTTCAGCTTTAAAGGTATCAATACCCACTCGGTCTAGCGTGTATTTAGTTTTGGCATTTTTACGATTAACACGGTTTCCCCAATCTCTTTGCGTAGTAACAACCGCTTCTGCTACCGCTAAAGTGTGCTCAATTGAGATAAAACCAAAGTCATCGGCTTTACGTGGATAAGTTGCTTTGTCACCATGGGTCATGGCTAAACCACCACCAACTAAGACGTTAAAACCAACTAGTTGACCATTTTCACTAATCGCAACAAAGTTTAAGTCATTAGCATGCAAATCAATATCATTTTGAGGAGGAATAACGACCGTCGTTTTAAACTTACGCGGCAAATATGAGCTACCCAAGATAGGTTCATCATGCTCTGTAGTTTCAACTTTTTCTTCATCAAGCCAAATTTCAGCATAGGCACGCGTTTTAGGAAGCAAGTGCTCACTTAGCTTCTTCGCCCAGTCATAAGCTTGTTGATGAACTATCGATTCAATTGGGTTTGGTGTACATAATACATTTCTGTTGACATCGCCCGCAGTCGCAATAGCATCAATACCAATACTATTTAATGTTTGATGCATTAATTTAATATTAGGCTTTAATACACCATGAAATTGAAATGTTTGTCGCGTCGTTAAACGTATGCTGCCATACGAGGTTGTTTCCTCTGCAAACTTGTCAATACCAAGCCATTGTTTAGTACTAATAATGCCGCCCGGTAAGCGTGCTCTAAGCATAACATTGTGTAATGGTTCTAACTTTTGTTTTTGACGCTCTGCTCGAATGTCACGATCATCTTGTTGATACATGCCGTGTAAACGAATCAAATGAAAGTTATCAGCAGTAAAGCCACCCGTGATTCTGTTTTTTAAATCTTGTGCAATAGTGCCACGCAAGAAGTTACTTTCAGCTTTTAGGCGTTCGTTATCAGATAACTTACCTTTTACAATTAATTCAGTTGTCATTAGTAAACATCCTTCTGGTAACGTTTATTACTACGTAAATCTTTTAAATACTGCTCAGCTTGTTCGCTGCTCAGTTGACCTTGCTCGCTGATAATTTCTAATAATGTTGCTTCTACATCTTTCGCCATACGACTCATATCGCCACAAATATATAAATGTGCGCCGCGCTCAAGCCATGCAAACACGTCACTGGCTTGCTCTTTTAATCGGTCTTGCACATATATTTTTGTCGCTTGATCACGAGAAAAAGCAACGTCCATACGCGTTAATAAACCTGATTTTAAATAATTCTGCCATTCAACTTGATATAAGAAGTCTTGCGTGAAGGTTTGATCGCCAAAAAACATCCAGTTATCGCCGTTGGCATCACGCGCTTCACGTTCTTGCATAAAGGCTCTAAATGGCGCTACACCAGTACCAGGTCCAATCATGATTACTGGCGTATCATCTGATTGTGGTAATCGGAAGTTATCATTGTGCTCAACAAAAACGCGTACGTTTTGTCCTTCTTCTAAGCGATTTGCTAAGAAGCTTGAAGCACCACCAGTGCGTGGCTCACCATTGGTATAAAAACTAACTAAACCAACGGTTAAGTGAACTTCTTCTTCAACTTCAGCTTGTGCTGATGCAATTGAATACAAACGCGGGGTTATTTTACGCAGTGATTCAACAAAGAACTGAGGATCAATTTCAGTTTTTGCTGCTTTGACCACATCGATAATTTGGTGCTCACCAGCGTATTCTCTCGCTGTATTTTTATCAGCAGCAATTTTAGTAAGCGCTTTATCACCAGAGATTTTTGCCCAAAACTCAACAAATGCTGGCGCTGTTTGGGTAATTTCTAACTGAGTAGTTAAGGCATCAGTGAGGGTGAAAACTTGATTTGCGCCATTTACTTTTAACTTGATTTTTTCTTCACCCGTAAGGCTTAAGGTAGCAATTAAATCAGCAACTAAACTGCTATCATTTTCAAAATAAACCCCTAGTGCATCACCTGGTTGGTAGGTTAATCCTGACTCACCAAGATCAATTTCAATATGGCGCACATCTTTAGCAGAATCTCGACCGGTAATTTTTTGACTTAACGAGAATTCAGCTTCATAAGGGTTTTGTTTGGAGTATTGACTTTCAGCACCTGCTGTTGGTAAGTCAATAACTGGCGCTAACCCTGAAGTAGCTTGTGTAAGCTCATCTTTCAGGCTTTCAACAATATTTACTGTCCAGCTTTCACAATCACTGTCGTAATCAATATCACAATCAACACGTGGGGTAACTTGCTTCGCGCCCAACGCTTTTAAACGCTCGTCAAAGTCTTTACCTGTTTGGCAGAAAAATTCATAGCTGCTGTCACCTAAAGCTAAAACGCTATAGCTAAGGTTTGGTAATTTAGGTGCTTTTTTACCTAATAAATATTCATGAAATTCAATAGCATCATCTGGTGCTTCACCTTCGCCATTTGTACTGGCGACTATTAATAGGTGACTTTCATTTTTTAAGGCTTTGGCTTTATAGTCAGCAATGTTCTTAAGTACAACATTAATACCTGCTGCTTTGGCACTTTGCTCAAGTTTGCTCGCAACACCTTTAGCATTACCAGTTTGAGAAGCATAAAGAATAGTTAAAGTGCTTGCTGGTGCCACGGCTGAAGCCACGCTAACCTGTGCTGATTGCCCTTGCTCACTTTTTGCTGCTAAATAGCCACTTGCCCAAGCAAGCTGCAACGATGAATAGCTAGACGTTGCTTGTTGTAGCAAGGTTAGCTGATTAGCGTCAAGCGAACTTGAGACCGTATTGGGATTTTGCTGTAAAGACAGTTGCTTTTGTGGCATAAGATTATTCACCTATAACAATTTATAGATGCAGGATAAACCAATTCAGTAAAAACCAAAAGGAATAGATAGCGATTTTTTATTACGAAAAGGAATAACAAACAAGAAAATCTTAGACAATAAAAAGCTAACGGGCTATGTTGTAGTTAAATAACAAGTTTTTAGCTAGGTACAGTTATTATATTAAAAAAGATATATTTGCTAATAACACTATTACTTTTGCTCATTAGCACTAACAGTAGCAGTAAAGAAACATCGGTTTATAAATATAAATCTGTTGATGGTGTCATCGCTTTTTCTGATATTGAACCTTTAAATGCTGATTTTGAAATAGAGGTGGCTAAAACACGCTTTAGTGCAAGGGCCTCACTGCGAGGATTTTACGACCCTGGAAATTTACGAATGAAGTTGTGAAAAACATTCTTTAATCCTAAATTATAAAGAATGCCTATATTAAGTGGAATCAAATTGGGCCAGTGATAAAACCGCTGTGAATACTCCAGGGAAAACTCATAAAGTGTGACCTTCGCATAATGGCTGCACTTTCTAGTTTATATATTGGCACGAGGTGCTAGATGCCTTTTATCGACCTAGCTCGGTTGGTAAAGGGCGCTGCTTATTGTTGAAAAAAAGTATCATCTAAAATCTCTGGGTAGCCAAACAAAGCAGGAGAGCCGCCAGTGTGTAAAAAAATGATATTTTGATCCACACTAAATTTTTCTTTTCTTATGAAATCTATTAGCGTTGCCATGGATTTTCCAGTGTAGGTAGGGTCAAGCAAGATACCTTCCGTTTGAGCCAGTAAATCAATCGCTTCTAAAACTGGTTGGTTTAATTGACCATAGCCCGGGG
>MAAC01011494.1_pt1 | contig 18583 bp, 16 predicted proteins | sample 1115981 | NCBI WGS metagenome assembly MAAC01 (sample SAMN04961126, study PRJNA320927) | seawater metagenome | isolation source: sample BD02T64 sea water enriched with oil for 64 days | place: USA:Gulf of Mexico | collected 2013-07-27
CAGCAAATCGCCGCGGCTGGGTATGAAGCATTTGGCGTCGCTGTAGACGTTAAGTCAGTGAAGCAAATACACAATAGCGTTGATGCAGTTGTGGACTATTTTGGCAAAGTAGATATTTTGATGAATTGTGTCGGTATTCAGCGCGAAGAATCACTGCTAGACGTCAGTGAAGAAGCATTTGATGAAGTTTATCAAGTTAACTTGAAGGCTTCGATGTTTCTGGCACAAGCGGTGGCGAAACGTCAGATAAAAGCGGGCAATGGGGGTAAACAAGTTCATTTACTCTCAGTGCGCTCTCAGCTGGGGTTGCGCGACAGAGGTTACTCCGCTTATTGCTCTACCAAAGGTGGCTTAGTTTTATTAATAAAACAGCATGCTATGGAATTGGCAGCGCACAATATTACCGTAAACGGCGTAGCGCCGACTTTTGTTTACACAGAAATGATTCGTCACGTTATGGAAAACAAAGAGTTCAGGGAGAACTTGCTTAAGCGGATTCCACTGGGCCGTATTGCCGATCCCAAAGATATCGTTGGTCCGGCTAACTTTTTCTGCTCACCGGCGTCAGATTTTGTCACCGGGCAAACTTTATATGTCGACGGTGGCATTACTTCAAGCCAGTAAAATATACATTTAGTCTGAGGCCATTGTTAACTACTCACTCTTCGAGCAACCGAGGAGCTGAGTCAACGACCGGTATTGCGCCTAAAGGTCTGGTAGAAAGTAATTTAGCAATACGCCCAACTTCCAACTCAAAAACCCCTCGCCAACGCCTGCTCGACATCAACTCCTATGGTCACCATGCCAATTGCTTGTTCTGTGGCGGGGTCAATGATTCTGAGGCTGACTTGTGACTGAAATTTTTTGGCAGACTGGTCATACCTAATTGAGTCTATGTACAGGTCGTCACTTTGAGCGTTAAAGGTTCTCTCGAACTTCGTTTCATCTCCCTGCCAATAGTCTGAAGTAGGTTTGCTCATTGCCACATTCAAACCTAAATTGTCGGTAATAAATATTTCGCTGAACAAGCCATTGGAGTCGCGTTCAACTTCTTGCAAATATATTGATAGCGGATGCTTCAATAGTACTGAAATAAGTTGGGGTTGCGCGGTTTTGATCTCTTTGCGCCACTGCAGGTCTAATGCCCAGATTTGATCGGTTTTAAGCTTACTGTGCCGCTGATTTTGGCTGCGGATACTCTCTAATACCAGGGGTGTTGAGATCCATTTTCTCACTCCCATTAGTATCAGTCTATGGATAACCCGTTGCTCCATCGCTGATAGTGCTAATACTTGTGGAGCGCAGAGATAGGCGTAGTGATTAAATTGGCTTAGGAAGTCCGGGTGTCTTTTTAAATACTGATTAGAAAAATAGACCCCCTGCGGGATATAGCTCAAAAAGCGTCTTTGTAAACCGATCTCAGTGTCAACATTTGACAGATTAGTCAAAACGTTTTGATCGGCGATGAATGCATCGATACGCCCGAGTTCGATTAGTTTTTTAAGCTGTGCTGAGTTGGAAACTAAAGTAAGCTGGGTATAACCTTGGGCCTGTAGCCAAGTGGCTTGGTTGCTGTGCTCGATAGCCCCTATTTGCAAATCAATTTTGCTTTTGCTCTGTATTGCTGAAATTGCACTGCTAAAGTACCAATACCATTTTTCCAGTGCCAGAGGCGCTGATAAGGTCGCGGTTCCATCTAGCTCGGGATGCAACATGGATGTCATGGCACCGGCAGTGAAGTCAGTAGACAGGTAGCGCTTGGCTCTTTTCCAGGGAATGGCATCAATCACATAGGCTCTATGCATCTTGTCAAAAATGCAGTTTAACGCATACTTAGATTTATCCTGTAGAGATTGTTGCACACTACTGTCTGTTTCAGGGTAAGAAACCGATAATTTAAACGTCTCATCCTTATCATCGGCCCATGAATCACCGCTAAAAAAACACAGTAACAAACAGCTAGTCGCCAATCGGTTAGAAACCACAGAAACCTCCTTGTACGCCCAGTGCAGATAGAGCGATTTTAATCTGATTTAGCATAGATATCAGGCTCCTTGAGTATTGCACAAGCGCTGCACAATGCCAGTTTAGGAGTGATTTGTAGTGGACTTGGAAAAATCTAATAACATAAAAGGGATAGTCGTGATAGTGGCAGGTTGCGACCCCCGCCAGTTGTATTAACTTACAGTGACTTGCTCACCTTGTTTAGAAAGACATAGCAGTTCGGCGTTTTTAGGGTCTGCTATCGTCGCTAATTTAGACAGTGGAATTTGGCTGTAGTGGGCAATCGCAACTTTGATCGCTACCCAGTGTGATACCAGTAAAATATTTTCACCGGGGTGTTTCTGGTAAATTTTCTCTATTCCCGCCACTACTCGCTGTTGCAGTTGCTGGAATGTTTCAGCGCCCTTTACTTGGAACTGCTCTGGATTACTCCAAAAATTATTGGATTGTAGCGGGTCACAAATTTTTATTTCCTGCTGAGTTCTTCCCTCCCATTGGCCTAAATTTAACTCGCGGATTTCCGGCATTCGGGTACTGCTAAGATCTCGGTTTTCTAAAATGATGTCAATGGTATCGACTGCTCTTTGCAGCGGGCTGACATAGGCACAATGCAGTGGTTGTTGCGTCAGTAAGTCTCGTGCAGTTTGCGCCTGCGATACTCCCTGCAAGGTTAAATTGGAGTTCTTACTTCCCTGCCAGCGCTTTTGGGTATTCCATACAGTTTCACCGTGCCTGACCAAAAAAATATTGGTTGCTGATTCGCTCATCTTGACTTTCTACCTCTGTTATTGGGGACTGCAGAAAAAATGGCCAACCGTTATCGCAATAGCGGTTAACTGTATCGGCGTTCGGTTTGCTATCGAATATTGCCGCCCACTTTGACTAGTTTCATTGTGTTAGTACCGTTTTGGGCGTCTACAATAAACAGACGCCTTTAGTGATCGATATCGAGATCAATAAACCGATAGCTGTCATCGAACTTGGCTGCCCACTTTAACGAGTTTCATTGTGTTGGTACCGCCTTGAGCGTCTACAATAAACAGACGCCCTTAGTGATCGATATCGAGATCAATAAACCGATAGCTGTCATCGAACCTTACTGCCCACTTTGACTAGTTTCATTGTGTTGGTGCCGCCTTGGGCATCTACGTAATCGCCTTTAGTAATCAGTACAAAATCACCTTCAGCGACAAATTCGCGATCTACCAATTCGGCAACAGCTCGCTGATTGACTTCGGCGTTAAGTGCCGTGCCTGTATCGAAGGGGATGGTTTGCACTCCGCGATACATGGCCACTCTGCGACTGGTTTGCGGGTGGCGGCTCATGGCAATGATCGGGATGCCAGAGCTAATTCGGGACATCAGCAAAGTGGTATTGCCGGACTCAGTCAGGCAGATGATCGCTTTCACCCCCGGCATATGGTTGGCGGCATACATCGCTGACATAGCGATAGTTTCATCAACGCCTTCGAATTCACGATTCAGGCGGTGGCTGGATTCTCGGGTAGACCTGTCTTGCTCGGCTCCCAGGATAATGCGATCCATGGCCTGAACGGTTTCAACCGGGTAAGAACCTGCTGCGGTTTCTGCAGAGAGCATTACTGCATCTGTGCCATCTAATACTGCATTGGCAACGTCAAACACTTCAGCACGGGTCGGAAGTGGGCTGTCGATCATTGATTCCATCATTTGTGTGGCGGTGATTACTACTCTGTTTAGCTTGCGTGCCCTAGAGATGATTTTCTTCTGAGTGGCAATTAGAGCCGCATCACCAATTTCAACGCCTAAGTCACCACGGGCAACCATCACTACATCTGAGGCTAAGATCAGGTCGTCTAATACCTGATCATCTGCTACGGCTTCAGCGCGTTCAATTTTTGCCACTAAACGACAGTCGGCGCCAGCTGCTGTAACTAGTTCACGGGCGTAGTGCATATCAGCGGCATTGCGTGGGAAGGAGACCGCAAGATAATCGAGTTCCAACTTCGCTGCGATCAAAATATCTTGTTTGTCTTTATCGGTGAGCGCGGCTGCAGATAAACCACCGCCTTTTTTGTTGATGCCTTTGTTATTGGACAGTGGCCCTCCATTGAGAACCTTACACACTAAGCTAGTGCTGGTTTTTTCTGTCACACACATGGTGACGCGACCATCATCTAATAACAATTCATCCCCAAGCTCACAGTCGGCTATTAGCTGTGGATAATCTATACCTACCTGGTCGCAGTCACCTGCGTCATTGTCCAAGGTGGTATCCAGGGTGAATTGCTGCCCTGACTGCAAGATGACTTTAGTATTTGCAAAACGGGCAATGCGAATTTTTGGTCCCTGTAAATCACCCAAAATGGCAATGTGCAATTGATGCCGGTGACAGATGTCGCGGATCATTTCTACGCGGCGTTGATGGTCGCTGCTGTGACCGTGAGAAAAGTTTAGCCTGACCACATTCACTCCAGAGAGCAGTAGTGATTCAAGTTGTGGCAGTGTATCGGTAGCCGGACCTATAGTAGCGACTATCTTGGTTCTTCTCATTGGTTTTACTCACATGTAAAAAGGGCGGTGTGGGATCTCAATATGAGAGCCCACCGCCCGAAATGGTTTATTGGTTGACGACCACCGCTTGTTCTTGCTCGACGCTCAGTGATACGCTATCGCCAACAGCGCGATGTATAGCACCGATACTGTGCAGCTCATCTACCGACAGTATGTGCCCACAAACATCCACGCCGTAGCGGATTAAACTGCCTAAAAATTCACGGTAGACAATACGCCCTGGCAGTATCAGGTTATTGGCGCTGTGTTGCTGCTGTTCTAAACGGGTATTTTGAGGACGAAAGATTAAACTGGCTTTCCCTGCTGGTTGAGCTCCTAAAGTAAGCTGCAAGCCTTGCTCGCTAATAAAAGTACTGCTTTGGCCATCGTCGGCCACTGCTATCTTACCATCTAATATGTTGGCCGAGCCGATAAAATTGGCAACAAAGCGGTTAGCCGGAGCATCATACAGCTGCATAGGCGGTCCCACTTGCTGTATTACGCCATTATTTAGCACTGCCATGCGATCGGAAGTGGTATTTGCCTCTTCCTGATCGTGGGTGACAAAGATAGTGGTCAGACCCAATTCACGCTGCAACTTTAGAATATCGCGGCGCATTTGCACCCGCAAGTTCGCATCTAAATTGGACAGGGGCTCATCAAGTAGCAGTACTTTAGGTTCAACCACTACAGTGCGCGCCAGCGCGATACGTTGCTGCTGACCACCTGAGAGTTCAGACGGGCGCCGCTGCGCCAGATGTGCCAGGCCTACCAGCTCAAGTGCCTGATGTACCCGTTTAGCTATTACCGCACTGGGCACTTTGCGCTCCTCTAAGCCAAAGGCAACGTTTTCTTGTACTGTCATATGTGGCCACAACGCATAATTCTGAAACACCATGCCTACATTACGCTGCCAAGGTTGCATACTTGTTACATCCCGATCTCCGATCAAGATGCGACCCGTTGGAGTGGGGCCGAAACCGGCAATGGCGCGTAATAGGGTTGATTTTCCAGAGCCTGATGGCCCGAGAAAGGCAAAAAACTCGCCCGGGGCTATCTTTAAATTAACCCCTTTCAATACTTGAGTATCGCCAAAAGACAGGCCAACGTTTTCAATGGTGATGCCAACAGATTGATGATTTTTAGACATTTTATTACTCCTCAATAAATTACTTCAGCCCGTTGGCTTTTTTAGTGCGTTCAATAATGACGTGTGAAGCGTAAGTACCTAAGCCGACAATCACGACAGCGATAATACCCAGGGCGGCTCCAGGCCCGCGTCCGGCAGCTGATTGCATAAAGACGTAGATGCCGTATGCAAGCGGCGCATCACCCTCTTTTGCAACTAACATGATAGTGGCCGACAGCTCAACGGCTGCTGTGGCAAAACTGGTGACAAAACCGGCCAGGATACCGCCGGTCATCAAGGGGACAACCACGCGTTTAATGGTGCTCCACTTACTGGCGCCGAGACTTTCAGCTGCCTCTTCCAGTGACAGTGATACTTGCTGAAGAGCCGCGACACAGGCACGCAATGCATAGGGGAGGCGCCTGACTGCCAGTGCAATAACCATAATTCCCCACCAAGTGGCCATAGGCACATCGCTGAACGGTAAGTTGATATCGTAAAACATCCGTAGATAACCTATGCCGATAACGACACCGGGAATAGCCAGTGCGCCCATTGCGACTAAGTCCAGCGCCTTGCGCCCCCAGATCTTAGTGCGCCAAACGATGTAGGCAATGGCAGTACCGAGAATAATATCGATAAGCCCCGCTAGTCCCGCATACAATAAGGTATTGGTGATGTACTGATTGGCAGTGGCAAATACTTCACTGTAGTGATCCAAGGTATAACCATCGGGCAGCGGACTGTATGACCAAACTGTAGAAATAGATAACAAACCCAGTGCGGTGTGTGGTGCCAAAACAAAAAGTAAGATAATGGTAATAACCGCGTAGCAGCCGAATTTTTCCCAGGGCTTCAGGTCGCGACGCAACAAACCGCCACCGCCTTTTTGTGCTGTGGCGTAATCTTTACCTTTCATCGCCAAAAACGAGACCCACATCGAAAACAGCGAAAACAGCACTAAAATTACCGAGATAACGTAACCTATAGGGTCGGAGATACCCACTGAAGTAATTCGCAGATAGGCCTGTGGTGCCAGCATGTTATTGACGTTGAGCAACAGCGGTGTGCCCAAGTCATCAAATACTTTCAAAAATACCAGCGAGGCACCAGCAATATAACCGGGCATGGCCAACGGGAAAACGATACGCCGGAATAAGCGCATGCCACTGGAGCCTAAATTAAGTGCCGCCTCTTCCATCGAGCGGTCAATGTTGTTCAAGCTGGCGGATAAATTAATCAATATAAAGGGAAAAAAGTGCACCGATTGCACTAAGATAACACCGTTTAATCCCTCCATAAAAGGCACGGTAAAACCGAAGTAATCATCCAGCAGCAAGTTAACTGAACCGTTGCCGCCAAAGAATAACTGCATGGCTACAGCGCCGACAAAGGGAGGCATAATCAGTGGGATCATACCTAAGGTTTGAATTAAGGTAGAGCCGGCAAAGTTAAAGCGGGTGGTGAAATACGCCAGTGGCATCGCGATGATGGTGGCAAAGATCACCGACATACTGGCCACGTAAAATGAGTTAGCAAAAGATTCGCGAAACAGCGCGGCGTTGAAAAAATCGATAAAATTGTTAATCGTCAGTGCGCCAGTATCTGGGTTTTGAAACGCCACATACATAACTTTTGCCACTGGCATCACCAGCACTATCAACAAAAATACCCCAATCAGGGTAGCTACTATCCCTGGTCCCCATTGGACCGACGAAAAATCGAGGCGAAAAAGTCCCTTACGAGTACTAGTATTGCTCGGCATAATAAACCTCAAACACAGAAATTGTTGTCAATTAAAAAAAGCAGAGCCAGCTGAACCTTTAAAACAGCTGCCTCTGAAAGCTTCCCAAAGGAAGAGGTGAAACCTTTGACTGATGCAAATATAAGCCCTGAACCTGCAGAGCGGATTAAGGCGTTTATCACATTCAGCCAATTCAACGAAAGATTAGGCATAGCGCAGAGCACATATGCCTATGAAGAGAGACCTACATTTTTGATAGAGCCTGTTCGGCTAAATCTTTAGCTTGCTCGTAGTTGGCAACCACAAAGGCATCCCACTTCGCTTCTACTTCAGCCTGGCGTCCAGTAACTTTGTCAGTGGCCTTTTTACGTTTCTTGGTAAACACCGCAGAAATATCCGGGTTGTTGGCATCTGCTTCAGTGATCGGCAGTGCCGCTACTAATGTTCTGGCCTGCTTAACTAACGCGGCAGCTTCAACATTGGGTGTTTCGGACAGTGCCTTTTGTGCTGCATGAATCGCTTTAGTTGCGGCGCGTAAATCGTCCATCCGGTATGTGATCATCACATCAAACAGCGAATTAACCAGGTTGTAACGGTTTTTAGAAAGCTTCAGGTCAAAGTGTAGAGAGCTCTGTAAAGAGCTGTCTTGGAAAGGGTTTGGAAATCCTTCAGGTGCCTTGGCGTAAGTGTCAGGATTTACTGGCAGCCGGCGAATTTTTGGATTCAGCAGTAGCTCCTGTCCGTGATCTGAGAGTAAAAACTCAATGAATTCACCCGCCATCTGGCTGTTAGGCGCATTGTTAACGATACCAATGTTAGCGGGAACCAGAGCGGTCGCTGGTGGGTAGATAAATTCGACCGGAAAGCCCGCGCCCTGAGATGACAAGCCAAAGAAATCGATCACGATACCGACGCCGAAATTACCGCTGTTAACGCCATCGGGAACCCCGAAGCTGCGCTCAGTCACGGACTTAAAGTTACCGGCCATGCGCTTTAAACTGCCCCAGCCATTACCCCAACCATCCGCCTGCAGGATAGTTTCCACGGTTAAGTGAGTAGTACCTGAGCGCGAGGGCGCTGACATGCCAACATGGTTAAAATAGACCGGTTTTTCCAAATCGCTCCAGTTTGTAGGTGCCGGTAATTTCTTGGCTTTTGTGTAGCGAGTATTCCACATAATGCCATAGCCTGCGGCGGCGAAACCTTTATAGTAGCCCTCTGGGTCATGGATGGGGAAAGAGCCCACTTTAGCCGGGATGCCATTTACTTTAACGCTGTACTTTTGCAACAGGCCACCGTCTTTTAATACTTCAAAAGCGTCCGGAGCAGATGCCCAGAACAAATCGATTTTGTTGTTGGCGGCAGTTTCAGAAATGTATTTAATACCGGCGGAGGTTTTCTTTTTTAGTACTTCAAGTTTGACATCAGGGTGTAGTTTTTCAAACTCAGCTTTAAATACTTTAGTCAGATCTGATGGGAAAGATGTGACAATAGTTAAAGTTTGCTCGGCTGCGGCTGCCGTTTGGCTGACACTGGCAACAGCCAGCGCCAAGCTGCTAATGGCCAAGCATTTAACGGTTTTGTTGGATAAATTATTAAACATTCAATTCTGCTCCTTATTGTTTTTTTGCAGTGAACTCGCCAGAGCAACATCTGTCTCCTCTGCGGTTCGCAGGGATATAACAGCAAGCATTGATCCAACTATTTTAAATTCTTTAAAAACAGTATGTTGGAAGAATTTCGATTATCTGAATAGGGCAGCTTGAGTCATTATCGTCCCGCAATCCTGGCACTGCTGAGTCACTACTGACTCATGACATTCACTGCTGCAGTGGCCGTGATTAGACTTTGCAAAAGCGGCGTTTGTTGTCGTTATTAGTCAATGATTTATCGGATGTAAACGGCTCAGAAAATAAGCCAATTAAAGTTTAGAAATTGGCTTTTTACAGTGCTACAGTGCAGCTGCTCTAATCCGTATTTCCTTTAACATATCACGCACATTTCAGGTCGGCGTAACATGCAAAGCAGTCCCTATAACTCTGATGACAATACCAAACAAACTTGCAGCGTGACGGTGATAGGTGCCGGCATTATCGGGGTAGTAACAGCGATAACGTTGCTCCGTGAAGGGCACAGTGTGACCTTGATCGATAAAGACAAACCGGGCAGTGGCTGCTCTTTTGGCAACGCGGGATTACTGGCTCGCTCTTCCTTTGTTCCTTTAACGAGCCCTACTACGCTACTGCAGGCACCGGGCTGGCTACTAAATCCAGATGGGCCATTAAGTGTGCGCTGGCGCTACCTGATAAAAATAATTCCCTGGCTGTACAACTACATCAAAGCGGGGTTTAGTAATGAGTTAAAACAGCGCGGCGAGGCAGTGTATCAATTGACCGGTCCCAGTGTGGTGCTGTTTGAACAACTGGCGGCCTCGGTCGGTTGTTCTGATTTGTTGGTAAAAACAGATTATCTGCAAGTCTATAGAACCCGGGGAAAATTGCTAAATGCAGAGTCAGATATGAACGCCAGGCGAGATTTAGGCTTCAATATCAGCACAGTAGATGCGGACAAATTGAGAGAGATGGAGCCCGATTTATCGACAGATTTTAAATGGGGCCACCACATATTAGGTCATGGCTATGTTAAAGATCCCCAGGCGCTGGTACTGGCAATTAAGCAGCAGTTTTGTCGAGAGGGTGGGGTTTATGTCGAACAGGCGGTAACTGATATAGTGCAGAACGAGCTCAGCTGTGAAGTAGTCACAGCCGAGCAAAGCATCAGTTCTGATAAGTTAGTGGTTGCAGCGGGGGCGTTTTCAGCACGCTTATTAGCAGCCACTAATATAAACATTCCACTGGAAACCGAACGCGGATATCACATTACTTGCCCGCAAGCCAAAGTGAATTTAAATCGTCCGGTGATGGAGGGGGATAATAAGTTTTTGGCCACCCCAATGCAGATGGGGCTGCGCTTTGCCGGCACAGTAGAGCTTGCAGGGTTAGATGCACCGCTTAATAGAAGACGTATTAAATCATTACAGCGCGGTGCCAGCAAAATGCTGCCGGGACTGGATTTAGAGCAGAGCAGCGAATGGCTGGGATTTAGACCGACTTTAAGCGACAGCTTACCGGTGATCTGCACTGCGCCAAATAATCAGCGGATTATCTATGCGTTTGGCCATCAGCATTTAGGCTTGACCTGTGCGCCGATGACGGCGGCAGTCGTGGCGGATTTAGTGGCCGAGCGACAGCCATGTATTGATATCTCTCGTTTTGATGTTAAGCGGTTAATCTAGGTAGGGATGTTTTGTTAGCTGTTATTGATCTTGCGGTTTCCTTATTGATGCGATCTTGAAAGTGTATTAATTGACGGTTGGTAACGAATGATTTAGAGTTTACAGTATGTCAAGTGAAGCGATAGAAACTCGAGAAAAAATACTGAAAGCAACGGTGCGCATGATCGAAGATCGAGGCGGAAGCGGCGTGCGCATGGGAGCAATCGCCAAGGCTGCGGGAATCTCGCGACAGGCTGTCTACCTACACTTTGCCTCAAGACTGGAATTACTTGTGGCTACAATGCAGTATCTGGGCGACGTACTGAATGTGGATGGCAGGCTTGCACCCTCGCGTGCGGCCGATACTGGTGTCGAGCGCTTAGCGCTATATATAGAATCCTTGGGCTATTTTATCCCAGAAATTTACGGCGTTGCCAAGGCTATGTTACTGGCGCAAGACGGTGATGAGGCTGCAGCAGCGGCCTGGAAAAATCGCATGTTAGCTATGCGCGAAGGCTGCCACGCCGCAATCCTTGCATTAGATGCCGACGGAACCCTAGCCAAAGAATGGCAAGTCCAACAGGCAACTGATGTGCTCTGGACAATGCTCTCTGTACAAAACTGGGAGCATTTAGTCCATGAATGCGGTTGGTCGACACAAGAGTACATTGAAGGTATTAAAACGATGGCGAATAGAACTTTTGTGATGCAAGACAAGTAAATAGCACTGCAGTTCGGCGACTCGCCGGTCCAAAAGTGAGGGTTAACCTGGCAAGGTTAGAGTATAAAATTCGACTTACCTTAAGGCATATAACCCCATAGCGTGTCGCTGCTTTGAACGGGGAAATTTTCTAAACAGCTAAGCGCACAGCATTTCGCTGATATATGCCTCAGTAGGTGTTTTTCTCCGACAGGCGGTTGACATTAAATTACACCTACAGCAAGATACGATAATGAATATTAATTTTACGCATCAAATAGTTAGAATAATTACCATCATTCCATAGCAATGGTGGGTTTTTGATACGTCTATAATTTGTCAAACCCGCCCTAGAGGCGGGTTTTGTATTTCTGCCTCATGGGATTAGTCTCAGTTAATGGAGGTAGTATGAAAAAAATAGCAGTATTCGGTAAACCCGGGAGTGGTAAGTCCACTTTGAGTAAAAGGCTGGCGTCAGCTACGGGAATAAAATTGCATCAATTAGACTCCATTGTATATAAAAAAAATGGCGACCTGCGAGATCGGAAAACCTACGACCAGGATCATGCAAATATACTCAGCGCTGACAGTTGGATCATTGATGGTTTCGGTCCAATGGAATCATTCAATGCGCGACTAGATGTGGCTGATACATTGGTCTATATAGACTTACCTTATGTTGTCAGTTATTGGTTAGTGACAAAGCGACTGCTAAAAGGCTTATTCGTTGAACCTGAAGGTTGGCCCGATGGTAGTTCAATTCTAAATGGGACTTTGCAAAGCTATAAAGTATTAAAACTTAGTCCAAAGTTTTGGAATGAAAAATTTTTACAAAAACTAGAAGAAATACCGACCAACAAGTCTGTATATGTGATTAGGTCGATTTGGGAACTAAACAGCTTTGTTGAAAATAATGTCGAACCCAAGGCATATAGCAATTAGCCGTATTGGAAAAACACTCGCTACGCTTAAAATGTGCCGACGAGCGAGAAAGCCTTAATCAATTCCTTAATACGTCCGTCTTTTGTCATTTGCTGCTGTTAGTAGGGCTGATTAGATGGAGTTGGCCTCGTGGTTCGCTTCAACCGTTTGGACTCTTATTTTCATAAATTCAGGCGTATTATACAAAATAGGGTAATAGAAACATCGTATACTAGCGTGCACCTATGCTACCTATGCTACCTATGCTACCTATGCTTTAAATCAATCAAGTCCTTTTATTTCATAGTGCCTCTCTACATTCAGCGTAACACTTCCCCACTTTGAGCTTTTTACTCGACTTTGGTGGGCTGAAAAAGACTGCATATCGATAAATTCTTCATATACATCAAATCTATTTGCATTGTGTTTATCTTGCGTGACATTGAAAATTAAACAGCCATTTTCTTGTTTGGTGAGCTCGATATGCGTCGGCAACTCTGCTTGTACGGCTGTAATGTCAGAGTCTGGAACTATTATGTGTCCATTTAGTATTACTTTTTCCATGTTTGCTGCCTATTTAATTTTCTAGTGAAAATTATATCAAAATCAACGCTATTGTAGATTTCAACATAATGCAAATTTTCTAGTTGTAAATATAGTGATTTCAATAATATGGGAAGCTACTTAATTGATAGCACCTGATGGAGGGGAGTTTGCCTGGCGTTTATTGGCTTCTGAAATGACTTTTAACCAAGGTTTTGCAACGCCCGCTTGGGGTCAAATCCTAACTCTATGATACTGAGAGGGAATCTGCTGCTCATCGATCATTAGTGTTACTCCACCCATTATTAGCATATATATTTACCCAACCTTGATACAGCGGAAAAAATGTACTGTTTATACACTCTTGATGCTAAGCAGAAACTGTCGTTAAATATTTGAAATATAAAGGTGTATTCTTGAATAATGGATGCCTTAATTCTACAGGCTAGTGTTCTGATCTTTTACATATGACAGAGGATCTGCAGTTATCTCAAGTTAGTTAAACATTTCACGCTGTGACAGTAGCGTTATACGACCACTTTGGTCGATCAAATAAGCAGTAAAGACCGACAAGGAGCATGTATTTATGTCGTTAGAAGGGATTCAGGGGATCTTAAAAGCGGGAGGCTTTTTACTTGATAGCACCAGTGGTTTTGGCGACTGCTATAAACTTGAGCTGGGTAATGGTTGGCTGGTCTCAGCCTACTGCTCGTTTGAGGGCAATCCTCTGGCTGGGGATGTAGATAAAACTAGCTATAAAGACGTGGATATTCAGCTACATAACATGGTCGGTACTAGTTATATATGTTCCACTGAGCAAGCGCTGAAGGAAAACTTGTTAGGTATCATCGATACCCTAAGGTCCAATTCGGATGATGACAAAATTTTGAAGTGCCCAAAATGCCAAATCCGCTATGTAAATACCAATACCCCAACAGCAGGTCAAAAGTGGCAACCTTATCTATCTTGTAGTGGTATGCAAGTTGTTGCAATAGGAGATAACAAGGGAGTCATGTGTGACGGTGTGTCAGAAAAGTTGCCTGCTGTCGTCAACTACTAAAAGCTTGGGCTTACCAAGATAACCAGGTCACTTACCTATAGCTGCTAGTGGCCTGGTGCTGCAAAACCCAACCTTGAAAGCTACTCTTAGCAGAACTAAAGTGTATTTCCTGTGACCTGTGTGGGGCCTAAGTCGACACACAGCATGTGCCAGTACTTAAAGGAATTACCCTTTTCAAATATATCACTGAGACGAGAAATCCCTGCGACGGCGCTTCCACAAACACCGCCTGACACTTTTATAACTAAGTATCAAATACGTCAGAGTAACTGTAGATAGACGTAGTTGTAGCCAATATCAGCAGCGACATAGAAAAGCAGCAGCGACATAGCCACATTAAGTAAGCGAAAAAAGCGCGGTTGTCGGATTAGTTTCCCCAGGCGTGCGCCCATGAGCAAATAGCTGCTGGGGGCTCCAAATGCCATGCTCGAGAGCAACAGTGACCACAATATAATAGAGCCTCCTGAGATCTGCGCCGCTGGAAACTGTACTGTGACGATCGGTAAAATGACAATAAAGGATTTAGGGTTAAGCAGCTGCATGGTAAATCCCGACTTGAAGTTCAGTTTACCTATTGTCGTATCGGTCTGTTCAACAGACCCGCTCGGAGCAGACCTAATACTGGACCAGCCAATCTTATAGGCCAGGTAGGCGATATAGAGACTACCGATAGTGCTGATCAGCAGTTGAAAACGCGGATTAACCAGCCAGGCGCCCGTATAGCCGAACAGTAGAAAAAGCAGCAACATACCGCAGCCGACGCCAATACAGAAGCGCAGTGTAGAGCGAATCTGGCCATTGAGGCCAGCGTTCAGGCTTAGTAAATTTAGCGGGCCGGGGCTGTACATTATGCCTAGCGCATACGCGAGTATTTCAACCATAGTAATTATCCTGGAAGTAGCAGAGAGATGTTGGGGGTTAAGGCAGTCTGAAGAGTAGCTGTTTTATATCAAGAGCTTAGGAAATGTTGCTGGTACGCACGCGGCGTCATGCCGTAGATAGGTTTAAAGCGACGGTTAAAGTGGCTGAGATCAGTAAAACCGTAGTCAAACACAACATCGTCAAGTGCTAAGCCCGACTCCAGATCTTCGCGGGCGCGATTGATACGCGCGTTGAGAATATATTGATGCGGCGTAATACCAAATTGCTGGCGAAACATGCGCAGGAAATGGTATTTGGATAAGTGGACCTGGCCACAAACCTCATCGAGTGATATATCAAACTTTAGGTTATCTTGAATAAAATCCCGAGCCTTAAGCATTAACTGATCAAGTTTACCGTCCTTGCGATCGGCGCACTGATGACCGTAGCGCTGTGCGATGCGCACAGCCATCTGATGGAGTTCACACTCCTGCTGCATTTTGTCTTCTGTTTTATTCTCAACCAATGAGGCTATATTGAGAATGTGTTGTCTCAGCAACGGGTCATCCAACTTGTTATCAATGATCTGGAAATCTTTGCTCTGTTTGATGCCTGCACTGCTGAGCATTGGTTCTAACAGTTGTGGGTGTATGTAGAGCATTCTGTACTGCAAGGTATCGTCTACACCGGAGTGGCCATCGTGTACTTCACCTGGATTGAAGGCGATGATATTACCGGGAAGGCTACGGTGAAACGCTCCACTGGCAAAAAAATCCTGTCGGCCAGCTAAAGTCACCCCAAATGAATATTCTTCATGGGCATGCTTTGTATAAGAAAAGTCATGCATCTGCGCTTGTAACACAGTGACCTGCTCAAGATGCTGGCTTTTGCTATATTGGAATTGATTGTCATGCTTCATCTTTATATACCGTGTTACTCGTTGTCAGCCGTATGACTTAACTCGAGTATAAGGCAAAGCGCTGCAGCATTGCTTGGATAAAATTGCTCGTTTTGAAACATTGCATTTATCAGCGAGGTTAAAATCTCAACGCAAGATGATTAAATTGTGAGGGAAGTCAATCGTAACTAGCACAGTGCTGTACGCCGCAGTAAACCAGTAGCAGTTATAAGGCGGCAACAGCTGTCGTGAATTGTATTCTGCTTTAAGAGTAATTATATAACCGACAATTCAACGTCTACATTACCACGGGTGGCATTTGAGTACGGACACACTTGGTGGGCTTGTTCTACTAAGCTTTGTGCCTGACTTTTATCTAAATCCCCCAGTGAAACCGCCAATTTAACAGCAATACCGAAACCTGTTGCGATAGGGCCAATCGCAACTTGTGCATCAATCTTACTGTCTTTTGGCAGGTTGACTTTGGCTTGGCCTGCAACCAGCTTCAGCGCACCGATAAAACAGGCTGCGTAACCTGCGGCAAATAATTGCTCTGGATTAGTACCCGCGCCATCGTCGCCACCTAAACCTTTTGGCGTAGATAGCGTAAGTTGTAAACGACCGTCGTCTGATTTAGCGCTGCCTTCACGGCCGCCTGTGACTGTTGCATTGGCGGTGTATAACACGTTGTCTAATTGCTGCATGATGATGTCCCGTAGATAAATAATAATTAGTTTGCGTGCAAAATAATACTAGTAAGCTCACTGTATTGCAAATACTTTGTGTGCAAAGTAAAATAACGGCGAAATCTAGGAGTAATAATGAAATACGATCAGCTTAAGTTAGACCAGCAGCTCTGCCACCGCTTATACATCGCCTCTAACGGTTTGACTCGCGCCTATAGACCCTTGCTTGATGCTTTAAATTTAACCTACCCACAATACGTGGTGATGATGGCTCTATGGGAAGAAGATGGGATTACAGTGCAAACTCTGCTGCAGAAAACCGCCGTAAACGGTGGTGCTATGAGTTTGATTTTAAAAAAGATGATGGATAAAAAGCTGTTGTCAGTCACCCCCAGTGATGAAGACAAACGCAAGAAGCTAATTCACTTGCTGCCAACAGGTATACAGCTGCAAGAGCAAGCGGCAGAAGTGCCCACTAAAATACAATGCTCTTTTGCAAACATAGAGAAAAGCGATTTACATCAGTTAATCAACTTACTCGATAAAGTGTTAATCAACTTACTCGATAAAGTCTGTTTAGATTTAGACACGACCGCTGAATTTGACTCCTAATTATGAAGTAAGCAAAGAGGCAAGATCTAGGTTCCTGCCCCCTAGATCTGCTCACATTTAGAAATTTTGGAGTGTTTCACTAGACGAGTAATTATTGCTCAGTAATCTACTGTTAAACTCACGACCTTTTATTGGCTCACGGCTGTAGGCTTTCATCAGTACAGGGCTGCACACCTCACAAGAGATCGAAAGTAACATTAAACTAAGAAGATACTAAGCTAGTCCCCATAGTTACTTTTACTCGGATTCAAGCATGCCAAAAAGAAAAGCATACAAAAACTAACTACGAAGCGCCCAGTCCCCTTGGTATTGCCGCCGTAGCTGTGAGTTAAATGATTGAAGCGTAGCATCAGGATGAGGCGAAGAGCGAATGCGCCATGGATGGCGCTGATGAGCGGCCAATCATTTAGCTCAGAGCGGAGGAGTCTTTCGGCAATATAGGGTGGAGTTTTCTTTGGTTCTGTTTCTTTTGGCCCATTTAAAAGAAATGAACTCGCCGCAGGCGAAACTGCACTTATACCTTTTGACTTTAACCTTAAAAATAAAATCATTTAAATTATTTAAATGTTAAATCTAAGAGCACCGAAGCACTCTATACGGTAGCCCTGCGGTCGCCAAAAATTATAAGAACTCCTTGAACAACTAATAAATACGCCCCCGACTGCGGCACTATCACAATCAGCACTGCTCCCAGCAGCAGAAACCCCCAGCCTAAAGAAGCGGGTAATTTAAAGCCCTGATCGAGTGCACTTTGCATCGCTAAACCCAGCACTATCCAAAATGCTCCAAGGCTTAAAAACCAAAGTATTGCCTCGCGATCGAACAACATCTGCCCGTTGACGATGGTCGATGCAAACCAGCCATGCTCGTGCATCAGCACTAATATAGACCAGCCCATGATCACGCCTATGACGCTGTGGATCAATCCGGTAGCAGATAAATAATAGCCTGAATATTTTGTCCAGTTCATGATACATCCTCAAAGAATTTACTTGATGCCAATTCAGCCAATCGGCTGATGGTGGCGAAATCGGGTTTCGGGTGTAGTTGTTGCATGCCTAAAAACTGTGCGTAGCCGATCATTGCCATGTCGGTTGCCAGGCACACAGGTATCTGCATATCGACAAAGCACTGCTGCAAATAAGCCTGGCGTTGAGTGTCAATTTTTTCTAAATGCACTGCGATTATCGGCTCATTCAGCGCCCATGCGCGGATATGCATTTCTGCTTGCAAATCGTGGCTGGCAATGACTTGATCGAGCTTTTCTAAGCGCTGTAGTGGCCCTTGTTCTGTATTGGCCTGCTCGATAAAGTTAATGGTCATCTGCTGATACCAGTGCTCCATTAAGGCCTCGATAAACAACTGGCGATTTTTAAAATGGTGGTAGAAAGAGCCTTTAGTCACGCCTTTAGAGTCACAGAGTTTAGCGATGGTTAAATGCTGCGGCCCATGTTTGACTAACTGTAGCAGCGCGAACTCTAACCACTGAGTCCTATTATTGGTTTTGTTATAGTTTAACGCCGTATTTATCATGTCTCCAACTCTATATACACCAGAAAAAAGCCCCAATAAATTAGTGTTGTCAGATTTATCCCAAACAGGAATTAATACCAATACAC